>AERA01022886.1_pt1 | contig 33530 bp, 31 predicted proteins | sample 267968 | NCBI WGS metagenome assembly AERA01 (sample SAMN02954363, study PRJNA61401) | activated sludge metagenome | biome: terrestrial; feature: wastewater treatment plant; material: activated biomass; isolation source: activated biomass of an industrial wastewater treatment plant | reverse complement strand
TACGACTCAATCATATATTTTACAATCCCCTCCATGTCATGAGTCTCTATGTAAAATTTATATGCTTTATCTAATTTCACCTCATCTTCAAATGACGATATCTTATTTGATATATGTTCAATATTTTTTTTGCATGTCAACAGGTTAGCTGAAAGGGCGCCCCTTTTTTCAATATGAAAAGATAATATATCTTTCTTCTCTCTAATTTTCCTTTCTAGTTCTGCTAATTCGTTTTTAATTGCATTATTGTGCGATATTTTAAATTCATTGTTTTTTTGAAAAAACGTGATTTCGTTGGCCAACCTTTGCAGTTCTGAACGTTTGTTTTGAAGGGTTGCCTGCTTATGTTTCAAGTTTTCTTTTTCGTTTGAAAAAGCAATTACCTCCTGTAAGATCTGGTCAACATTTTTTATCTCTGTTGTTAATGCATTTTTCCTCTGTTTTAACTCTTGTTCTATCGCATTTGATTTGACTGCAATTTCATCTTTAACTTTTACAATATTTTCCTCAAGCATTTTTCTGTTCAAAGAAACATCAGCTTCCTGCCTTACCAAATCTTTAGCCCGTTTTTTGAGATCGTCATTATTTTTCTTCAAAACACCAATAGTATCTATAAAGGTTTGTCTTTTATCTTTATAGCTAATTACAAATGATCCGCATTCTCCGCATTTAATGTCATTTGGCAACCCCGCAAGTTCGTCATTATAGAAATTTATTTTACTTGTATTGCCGTCAAATGTTTGCCGTATCTCGTTTTTGCTTAAATTTATTTTGTTTATCTCCTGAATTAATAACTCCCGTTCGTTATTTAATTTGAGGATTTTGTTGTCAAGTAGGGTTATGTCATCCCTCAATATAGGATTTTCTGCGACCAAGCTTAACTCCGCGACTAAGTTGGTATGTTTTTCTTTTAACTGCTCAGGATCATAGCGTTCTAAATTTTTGTTTTGTTTTAATTTCTCCTCCAAATCAGAACAAACTGACTGTAGCAAATCAATTCCCAATTCTATTTCTCTCCTTTCTTTTTCCTTTTTTTCAATATCGAATGGTTCTATCGGGAGCAATTTAGCATATTTTTGACCTTTCTCTTCATCTAAAACCCTTATAGTATTTTCTAAAATAGAAAGTTCCTCCGCCAATAACTTTAATTCGCCTTCATAGTTTTTTAAAAGGTTTTCGTTTGTAGAAAGTTCATCCTGTAATTTAGATATATCTTCTTTGTGTAAAAAAGATTTTTTCTTGAATTCGCTATATTTTGCCTTTGCTATGTCTTTCTTTTTTTCATAATATTCTCCACCAAAAAGAGAATAGAAATTTCTAGTCCGTTCAGTTTTTTTTGTTAAAATAAGATTATACAGCGTACTTTGGTTAAATAAACAAATTTTTACAAAATCCTCAATCTTGCCAATAGCATCATAAAAATGATCTAATTCATTTTTATTCATGCTTTTTACCCATACTCCGTCTGGCAAAGAAGGATTATACTGATTTGCATTTATTTCTTTGATCAATCCATTAAAAGGATATATGTACTTATCAGCATGGTTTTCATTTGAAATTTCATATGTGAACAGATCATGTTTTACCCTCTTTTTTGTTTCTTTTTTAAATTCTCTTCTAATAAAATAATGTTTGTCGTTTAACTCTAAAGTCCCCTCTATATAAGCATGGTCGTCTTTCAGATAATTATTAAATAAATTAGGCAGTACTGAATATTCGTCTAATGACAAATATTTGCCCCATAACAATATTTGAATTAATTTATATATATTCGATTTTCCTCCAAAATTGGATGGTGTAGAAAATATCCCGACCGTGCCAAAATATAATTCAAAATCAAGAATTATTTCTCCATAAGAGGTCAAATTATATGCTGATATGTATTTTAGCCTATAGTTGCTTCTCTCTTTAAACAGAAAATTGGCCTCTAAAGAAATTTCGCTATCTATCTGTTGGAATAGGTTCTTGTCATAATCTTTATCTTTCAAATAATCTGCGTACAAATCAATATTGCCGTCTCCGCCTTTTGACGCTTCTTTTATTTGATTTTCAACATTTGTTGAAATGTTTTGAACTTCATTGGACAAAATCTTTATGTTTCCATACGGAACACCATGATTGTCGCTGAATTCTTTCACAATAACAGCTTCATCAGCCTTATGCAGCAATTTTGGTATGTATATTCTGACTTCGCTTTTTTCGGTAAACATGGTTATTAATTTAATAGGTTAATTTTTTTTGTTTCAACATCCATCTCTAGCTTTATGAGTTTATATGGATTGTCTAAGTCAATAAATTCATGCTGTATATCTTTATTGTTTATATTCCATTTTACTAAACCGTGATTGTTTACGTCTTCCCCCCAATTCCTCTGATATGGAGAACCTGCATAAATCGCATAGCGGTTGTCATGCATGTTTATGGCTTGCCTTTTATGAATATCGCCCATAATGACAAAATCCAGACCGTTAAATATATCTACGCTTGGATATTTGCCAAATTTGCTGTAATCATAAAGAGGGTTAAAATTTTTTGCGTTGCTTAATATATTATGATACAAGCCCACATTTAACTTGTCGGGTTTTAAACTTTCTTGAAAATTGTCAGGTTTCCTGTCGTATTCCCAATTAGAAAAACAAAAAAGCGGAACTGCTCGTTATATTCATATATGCCGCTTTTTTCATAATAAGTCAAACCGGGTATGTCAAAACCGTCGGCTAACAGCCTTAATAACGTAGGCTTTTTTCTGTCTTTATCTTTCGTATCATAATCATGGTTGCCTACAGTTATGATTGTTTCAGAGTAAGTACAACACCTGTCTAAAAAATCTTTCACCCAAATAAATTCAGCAATGGAAGATTTTTCTTTTCTATCAAACAAATCGCCGGGTATTACCTGTAGCATCTCACAATAATCATACTCTAAAGAGTATTCATCGAGTTTTTTAAAATATTGTTCGGCTGCATAATCGCAAGCATTTTTCAATCTTTTTGACGCCTCATTATACTGCCAATCCGCAGTATGTATAATTGTTTTTATCATGTTTATATGCGATTGTGATTGTTAAGGTTATTGACTAAATAGATTTTTGCATTTTGTTGGAACTCTTTCAATGTTTTTGCATTGCAATATGAAAATGCGCTTTTAACAGAATAATTGATTTCATTGAGGCATTCTTTTAACGTATATTTTACTTTATTGCGCTTAGAAAACCCCTCTTCGTAATTTTTATGATTTCCATGCCCATTTTCTTTTTCCTGTACTCCTATAGTACTCATGCCTCTATATTCAACTTCTACATCAAAACCATCTTTAAAATACGTAACCGCGTTTTCATTTTTCATTGGCCCAAAAGATGTAATATGTCCAGAATCACCTTTTAATAATACATGTTTATTTCCAGCAGATTCAATTGCCTTATTAAAAATGCTCCCCAACATCACCCCATCGGCGCCAGCAGCAAAACTCTTTACTATGTCAGAACTGTTTTTTATCCCGCCATCTGCAATAACCTTAGTTGTAGCGCCATATTTGGCTTTTAAATTAGATATTTCATCTAAAAGGCTAATCATGGGGTAATGTATAGATGTTTTGGACGAAGTGTGACATCTCGATCCAGTCCCTATGCCAACCCTTATCCAATCGACGCCTAATTCCGCATATTTAAGATAAGTTTCAGGAAAAGCGATATTGCCAACTCCTAAATCTGCGCCTGTTGTTTTTTTTAAGCTTTCACAAAACTTTAATAAATTGGACATATGCCCATTTGCTACATCTATTAAAAGCCGAATTCTGCCAAAGCGTTGTTGATATTTTTCAATAAATTCGTACAAGGGCTTATTCGTTTTAGTTAAAATATTTTGTGCTTCTTGCAACGTTATGCTAATAACAATATTAGAAATTTCGTCCACGTTAAGGGTTTTCCACATGCCCCTGACTGAACACACATTAATTCTATTGTCATGGAAAAGATTAATATTATTTTCGTCAATCACAGTATCCATTGGCGATGCCCACAGTAATCTGTTCACATCTTCTTGAACTTCGCTCCTAGAAGAAATACTGCTTACCTTTGAAGGTATAATTGTTACGTCATCAAACCCATATAATGTTTTTTCAACTAACATATTTTAATGTTTTTATGTTTTTCAGCATATTCGTTTATGTAATTCATAAAAAACACCTTATCTTTATCTTTATTTTCGGCAATACAAAAATAAAAATTTTTTGCAAAATGATCCATCCATTCTTCCTTTATCTTAGACTTGATATACCCCCCTAAAGAACTGTTAAAAAATCGTTTTTTTCTTTCGTTTATCCAGTCGTTATAATAATTTAACAGATATTCTGACTCTTCTTTTTTATATTCTATGTCAAATATTTTAAAATCGTTGTATTTTCTGTTATAGTATGTTATATATAAATCTTTTACTTTTTTATTAGATGACTTCTCTTGCATATATGAATATAAACTAAGCTGAAGAGTATAATGCATCAAATGAGAATCTTCATAGCAATGAAAGGGAGGCTTCATTTTATTGTTAAACGGGGATGTTATTGTGAAATCTTTGTTTGTTTTATTGTCCCCCGTATTAAAATAATAATTGTCTAAATGCGTGTCTATATCTTTTGTGCCAGCTAACTCGTTATATAATAGCCGTTTTTCTGGTACAGTGCATATGCCTAAATCTATGCCGCAATTATCGAATTTCTCCGAAATGTCCTCCATCAAATGATTAAGCGACAAATCTATTTCATACTCTTCAAAAGAATGTTTTGAATGTGGATATTTTATATAAAAAGAAGGCAAGTTATTTTTAATCCAAAAATAATGGGCAGATATTTTAGGCAATAATTCATCTTCGAATAAAAAACCTTGCTTTTTTAACAAATGCCGTTCAATAATCAAATGAACTAAATTGCCATATTGGTTGGCAATATTTGTCATGTCTTGCCACATCCCCTTGATGGATGTGGCATCCATTATATTAAAATCTGGCGTTAAATAAATATTTTTCCTCCTTTTGACAGTGTTTATTGTTTCAAGATAATTATATTCAGTCAAAAATTCGCCTATCGTAACATAATCTGTAATCTTCCTAAGATAACGAGTGTATTCCTTTCCCTGCCAAACCGCTTGCTCTTTATCAGTAAATTGACGATAATTTACATATTTTGACAAAACATTTATGAAATTATCAAGATCGCCATTTTGTATTTTAAAATACCAATTATAGAAAGCCTTATATTGCTTCCTTAACCCCGCTATGGTGTCCGTTTCATCAAATTCCTCATTAAAGAATGAAATTATCCCTGTTACGGAATTATAAAACTTATTTGTCGTCTTATTAATATAAATGTGGTTCTCTTCTTCTAAGAAGATTTCTGAAGCCGACAATTCATTATACAAACTTATCTTAGGATCAGCCAAATCTTTTTTTTAAAAACAAAAATATGCTTTTAAAAACTGAAAAACAAATGTTTTGTTAGAAAAAACAAAAAAAGATGAGATTAATTGAAAATTTCTATATTAATATACTCCTGTATTTTTAACACCTCCATTAAATAATGGCATTTAAGGGTTTTTTTTTCAGCAGGGTTCCCTTTAATTTTTTTCTCCCATTTTAAATATTCAAAATACTTGTCTATAAATTCTAAACATTTTTGAATATCTAATCGAGGCATATCCCATAACTTATTTTGGTTCATAAACCCTAATACTGTTGCGACTGAATCTGCCATATCATAATTCTTTTTGTTTAAAGTTTTATTATTGTTTAAGTTCCAAGAAATATCGGGGAAACGTTGCGCAACCAGTAGCAATATTAATAATTTTCGATATTCTTTTATAGGCTTTCCATTTATTTTTTTAGGTATCGTCCTCCACAATATGTTTTTTCCCCTTTTAGCATCGTATTCCGACAACTCGGCGAATGCGTTTAAACGGGCGTCATATTCATTTATATAAAATATCTTTGTATTGTCTTTAAACAATTCGCGCAATTTAACATAAAAATGCCATGAAATTGATTCAACATCGCTGCCACATGCGCAGTGCCTTGTGCTGCCATCAATGGTTCTTCTATTATTATTTTATTTATTTTTTTTAAATGCCATTTTTTCTCTATAAAAAAATCTTTCAATATAGTTGCCTTATAATGCAAATCTTCCATCTGGTTTAAGGTATCATAGTTATGTGAAGGATTTGCATGAGTCAATTCCAATAATTCTCCTTTTTCGCTAAAAATAGAGATGCCTACACAAGAAGTAGAAACATCCAACCCCATTATCAAATTATCCATACGTTTTTTATAAAATATATATTTTTTATTGCAAATAGATATTTATTATAAAAGATGTTTAAAAGAAAGATATCGGGATTAATAATATTTTTCTTGTTTTCGTTAAGCCTAATCGGGCAAGTAAAGAGTTATTTTGGAGGGACGTTGAACGTGTTCGGTTCGTCTGGGTCGTCGCCAGAATATACTATACAAGGATTTTTCAATGACACGTCCGGGGAGTATGCTTTGGATAGCGTGGCAGTAGGGGATATATTATACATACAAGAGGGAGCAACCTGCGCCCGATTAAGGGTAGATACTATAAACAGTTCTGCCGGAGGGATATTGGATGCGGACGTATATGATATAGATACGATACTTTTAGCACCGCCAAGTGGGATGGGCGCATTGATGAGGGAAACGCTTTATGGGTCTTTGCCTCGTTATATACCGGGCTTGTCTGAAACGCTTTTGGCGTGTATAAGGACGCATATGACCGGGAAAGTAGAGGAATTGTTGTTTTCCGACACAAATGAAAATGAAATTATTTACGGAAAAAATTTAAAGTCAAGCAATAACTTAAAATACATAGAAACAGACTCCACTGGCACATTAAATGCACAAGCAAGAATAGATGTTAATACCAATGGTAAAGAGATTAAGTCTACCGTTGGAAAATATGCGGATGATAATGGCTTTCTGGATATAGACCCAGACTGGGAACCGACGGCAGACTCTACTGTCCTGCCCTTAATACGAGTGCGCCATAGAGGGCAAAACAATGGTAAAATCGGGACAAGGCGCCCTTACATTGTCTCACAAGGAACGCCTGGGAATAACAATGGCGGCGATGCAGTGTTTCAAGTATGGTTTGAAGGTATAAAATTACATAGAACTGCCGGTACTGCCGGTCCGACACTATCCTATCAAATTTTTTCTCCACCCTCAGCAGCTTATGAGTCTGGCCCTGTGTCAAGCTACGCAAAATACTACAGAAGCTATGACAATAATGATACTACCACTTGGTTTCATTTTAGGCCGGGATACGCTTTTTTAAACAACAGCAAAATCATCTTCAAATCGGATAATTCAGAGTCTTATCCTATAAGATTTGATTTATCGGCTCAAGATGGGATAGACGTAAAATACGACGACGGAAACAACACAAATTTTAACGATCCGCTTTTTTACATGCAATTTCGCCCAAGATATAACGGAATTGTATCTAACGAAGTGGCAGCAATACAGGCAGTGTACAAAGGAGATGGGACTAACCGCCTTGGCGGGTTAAATTTTTACACCGCCTCGCCCGGAATGGTCAATGCATTGTCGATTGATCGTGGGAACTTAGGTTTTGGGGCCTATGGGGTAGGAAACAAAGAAGACTCTGACCTTTCTAAAACAGAGTCAATGTATGCTGCTGTGTTCGCAACCGACGGCACAATATTAGAAAAACCAATAAGTGAAATGATGAACGGCAACGGCATCATTTCCGCGCTCCCTGCCGCCCCTGTCACCATAGACGCTAACAATAACGCCCTCATCATCGACAGTACGTCTACTACCCGCATTACTGCAGTAGGAACTGCACAAGGCGACCTGATAGTAAGTGGCAATACTTCGTTGCCATCGAGCTTAAGCCATATTGCAGGAAGCGATACTGCCCAAATCAATCTGAGAGCTGGAGTTGGATTAGATATTGTGGCTACTCAAGATATTCAACTGCAAGCTGACACAATCAGAGCAGCAAACTCTGTATTCTCATTTATTGATGGGTTCAACTCTGACGATATTTTACACGCGGACGCCTCAAATATGTCAATATTGTCTTATGGAAATAGAGGATTGGGACTTGTTGACCCTATCGGAATAATGATTACCCACACAAATACACTCCGAAATGTTACAGTTGGAGACAGTGAAAACGAATATAATCAAGTGGCATTACGAATAAGGGATGCTACAGATCAAGCATTTCTTGGTAATCAGGAGTTTGGGTATAGGTACCAAGGAAATACTATTACCGCAGGCGATTATTCAGGTGGAGGGAATGGTACTGGCTTACACATCAACGATGCAATATATACAGTGAAACTTGGAGATGTGCAGAACAATGGGGGATTATATCTCAAGATTGACAATAATGCATATCAGATGGGTATGGGAAATTTTAGCACGTCTGACCCTGGGATGCAAGTACTTGTAGAGGATGATTATGATTTGGCTAACATCTATATCGGAGATGTAGAAGCATCCAGAAACAACACGTTGCTAACAGTCAACGACAACACCCAAAGAATCATAATAAACGCACAAAATGGCGTAGAAATACGCAAAAGTGGGGTATTCTACCCTTTAGCGATCACCAATCCTGCTGCTACTCCGGATTCGCTCGACAGGGCGATGACATGGCGCAGAATTGGGACAAATCCTATAGCTAATTTCAAGGTTGTTAATGACAGTGATTACCGCACCCTCAACGCCACCGGCAATATCCTCCCATACGACGACTATATCGAACTCGACCCCAGCGTCACGGCCCACCTCCCTGCCCCTTCTGTGACTTTTCGGGGCAAGGTATACCACATCATCGCCGGAGGCGGCGTCGGCCCCGGCACCCCGGTAACCATCGACGTAGTAGACGGCAGCAACACCATCGAAACCGGCGCTAGTTTATCCATTGATGGCCCATTTGAATCATACTCTGTTGTATGTAATGGATCACAATGGATAATTATAAGCGACACTACAACGCCCTGAGAACGCAATTATCTTTTGAATAACTTTGACATACTCTCCCGTCTAAAGAACGGGAGATTCTACGATGCAAGCGCAAACTGCGGATTGGGCTGAATAGCCTTTTCCGTCTTACAAATGCTCTCGTATTCGGCAATGCCCTGCCGAAGAATATTTTTAGCTGCGTTTGAATCCCTGTCACCTACATGCCCGCAGCGTTCGCAGACATACTCCCTGTCCTTCAAACTTAAATCCTTTTTTATGTTTCGGCAGCAATGGCATTCTTTCGAAGAAGGATACCACCTATCAATCTCATGAATAATAACATCGTATTTCATAGCAATATGTTTCAAGGTAGAAACAAAGGAAGAATGAGATAAATCGTTTATCTTTTTGCCCCACATCCTTTGCATTCCTTTGAGGTTTAACGTTTCTATTGGTATGAAACCGTACTCTCTGCATAATTCATGAGCAAGCTTATATTGCCAATCCCTTCGCTTGTTGGCGATCTTTTTATGTACTCGCGCTAGGCATAGCCTAGCGCGCTTCCTGTTATTAGAGCCTTTTTGTTTCCTGCTAAGGGATCGGTTAGCTTTTTTAATAGCGTTGCTGCCTTGTTTAAAGAATAAGGGAGATTGCTTGGGAGGGGCATTATCGCTAAACGTTAGATATTGTTTTAAGCCGAAGTCTAAGCCTACGGCTTTCCTTTTAGTATTTTTTGAGTTGTTAAGCTTCTTAAAAATACCCTCTAAAGGATGTTCGCTAACGATTATTAAAAATATATCCCCAAGCCTGTCTCTGTATAGCCTAACTGTTTTAGGCTTTCCATATGATCTCGATAAAGAAAACTTAAAGGTTTTCTTTATCGAATTGATTGTTAATTTATTATCTTCTAATTTATACCCTCCCTGTTTAAAGAGGAAGGATTTAAAAAAGATGGATTTTCTGAATTTTGGAGGCCGTTTTTGTTTTCTTTTAAAGAATTTTTGATATGAGGCATCTTGCCTCTGTACTATTTCTTGTACTGTTTGGGAGTGCAGGGCTTGCCACGCAGGAATTCTTTTCCTTGCTTTGGCAATATGTTTTTGCATTTTATTAACATCTGCATACTTTCCATATAAACTATAATACCGTTTCTGCAATGCCAAAGAATGGTTCCATATCCATCCTGCGACATTTAACATCGAATGGATGGATTTATTCTTTTTAGAATGGTATAGTTTATATTTATATGATATTATCATCCTTTATTAAATATACAGAAAAATCTTTTATTGCGCTTTCATCTCCCGGTTAAAACCGGGACAACGTGCCAGCATTGCTGGCCAGCTTTCCCGCTTGTTTGTCGTAAAAAGAAAAGATTATCAATAGAAATTCATATTAAATGCCTTTTTTTAAAAAGGACTTTTTAATAATTAAAAATCTAAACTTATTTCTATTTCCGTTTTCGTGCCATTCCTCATTCGGATGGGACGAGACAGTTTAGAAATTACTGCAAGTTCTTTATCTTCATTATAAAATCCAATTTCTGAAAATAAAATCCCCGCTTTTATATGTGTCATTTTCAGTCTTAACGTAAGAATTATCCAACAAAATATTTATAATCCATTTATAAACATTAGCGCCAATATAAGTTTGTATATTCCCAAAGAAAAATCTTTCGTCCCCTAACGTCAAATTAGATTGTCCACATCCCAGACAAAGCAAATCATTAGAATAAACGCCTTCAGAATAATTGTCAATCCTATATTTAGACAATATAAAATTATTCTCTGAAGGGATTTGATTCTCTAGCTTTATAGGATTAATCGTATAATTAGGCAACCCTGTCAGAACATTGTTCGTAAAGTTTACCTGCTCCCAATTGCCAACATTAGGGGTTTCTCCTATATCCGTGATTTGATATAAAATCACAAATTCGTGCGCATAAAAACCCATCCCATCGTATGAGGTTGCCTCCAATTGCCTCATGTATGGCAATAAATTGACATCTTCTAACTGAAATTCTATATCTCTATCAATATTACTGGTGTTATCAAACACCATATATCGCTGTTGAGGCAATGTATTTGTAATCCCGTTGCCAGCTTTTAACAGGTACGTCATATATAGCCGTTTATTTCGCGGCAAAACACCGTTGTTAATCCCACCTATAGGCGAAATCATTTTGCCTTTTAAATTAGGCAAAGTCCAATTGCGATTTGCCTTGTATGACATTGCAGCTATCAATTCAGGATTTTCAATTATTAAAATTTTCAATTCGGTAAAGGCCTTCCCTATCACTATAGGCGTCCGATTTGGAGATATAAACTGGGGGTCTTCCGCTAATTCATAATATTCTATATTTTGATTCGACGGGTTTAAGTATTTGGCACTGCCTTGCGTTACAAAACGCATCCCCAATTTATCGCCTAAAGTAGAACCGCTGAACCATCTGCCATGCCACATAAGAGTTGGCAAATCTAATTTTAAAACTGTTTTGCCTTCATCATTATCAATATACAAATATTCCCCATATTGATTTCTCGTGTTATAATTAGAGAAATGTAAAATTGCAATTTTATCTTTGCTATCGTAATAATAGTTAGAAAGGGCATCTCCACAGTCTTCCTCTAATGCATCTGTAAAACAAGGGTCACAATAATCTAAATATTGCATTGTGCTTACATAATCATAACTTCCGTAATTAAGATGATTGTCAGTACACCCTGTAGTCCCTATCATTGTTCCGCAATGGGGGATATTCATATTCCATATGTTTACGTCGTTATCGTAACATTGTTCATAAAATTCTAATGTTTCGGAATTCCAGCTTATCGTTTGCCCGCTTGCAGAGTAAAAATCCAAAAATGAATTTTTATTCGGGAAAACATAGTAAGGTATAGTAATGCCTGTACTTGTGGGCAAGTAAGAATAAAAAGGCAAAAACCTATCCATTTCCAACTGAGGCAGAGCGCCCTGTTTAGTAATAGAAAAAAACAAATACGGCACAGGATTCAATGTTGCATCTGAATCGTCAATGTTAGATATATTGTCGTTGTTTATTTTAAATAAAACAATATCGTTGTTTTCCAGTAAAAGAAAATTGCTCGGAGACATATCACCGCTAACATCCCACAACTTAGTCCCATCAAACTTATCCAAAGTCGTAGTGCCTGAAAATTTGATAAAACCGGATGATGTGTTTAATTTCATTAAATCTATATGATGCCCATTAAAAAACCCTCTTTCTTTAGCAGGATTCCTCAAACGCCCTCTTACGATATTTATATCGTTTGGCTCAACCGGAATGAATTTTTCGCAAGAAATGCCTTTTTGTATAAAAGTTTTTGTGTTAGGTTGCCTGTCTTTCGTTTTTAATATTTTAAGGTTTATATTGCTTACTGCATTATATTCTATTTCAGAATCTCCCACTCCGAAATATTTAATGTTAAATTTTCCTTCTGCTATCAAGCGCCGCCCAACATCAGTTATTTTTGTTAAAAATAAAGGCGTTTCTTTTTCTATTATGTAGCTCATATTTTGCTTTTTATATGGTTATTATTATTGTGCCTTCTAATATCGCTGTACCGCAATTTGTTTCGGCAGTCAATATTACATTGTTTACACTGGCAGTCCAAGGCAGCGAAAAGTTGGCAGTGAAGTTAATCCCATCGAAAATTGTTATAGGGACAGGCTTGTTATTTATTGTTAATGTTAGGGCTGTTATATCCCCCACGCCATATATTTGTCCAGTTACGACTCCCGCTGCATTAGGAGAACCATCGAAAACTAAACTCAAAGGGAGGTTAGTAAAAAAACCGCCGCATAATTCATATTGGATTGTATCGTTTGCAGACCCACAATCTTTTTCAACATTTATCAATATTTCATGTAAGCCGAACCCGATGTCTTTAGTGAAAGCCCCTTGGCCAGTTTCTTCATTAAAGATAATATAGTCGTTTAATTGTTTTACATCATCCACATAAATTGATATTTCATCTATTGCCGATACTCCAATGGTTGAAAAACTTACGGTCGCTGTAGTCTCCATGTTAACCACCTCCCCAATCACGACTCCTATCGGACAACCATTCACTAATGAACAATCAATTTCATTAACAGTATCAAAATTAACGCTGTCAACAATGCCTGTCATGTTATCTCCGGAATATTGAATTAATCTCCCTGATTCATTATTGCCATCATCAAAATAAGAGTATGTAATTCCCGTAGACCCACATTGGTCACAAATATTGTTCAACAATGCGATTTGTTCAAATTTAGATTTATACGCACGGTTCTTAATACATACGTTATCGGTAATTATTTCAAAAGAAAGTTCTGACCCGGCATCGCAACCTTTGTCTAAAGTATAATTCTTATACTTATGCTTATTTCTGTGAATTGCTAAATTGCTATAAAAATAAGTACCATTATTCCACCTGCTTGTTGCCGGAATTAAATTATTGACATACCCCTGCCAAAATGAAGGTATAAAAGAATTTACTTGTTCCGCATAATTATAATCTAATGATTTAGATCGTAATCCGCACGAATTCATGCTATTTAAATAATTTTCATATATATAATTATGATAAGTATATGTGGATGCTTTTTGCCGATTCCTGACATCAATATATTCTTCATTGATTTTATTCAATGATATGTTTGTTAACTTGTTTTGCTTTAAAAAATACCCATAATTGTTAAAATAAGATATAATATCTTCATCAATATAACGATATGGGTTTATTCGCAACGTGATATCTTTGCTGTTTAATATAAAAGCATTATTTTCCGCCGATGTTTTTATGTTATCCACTTCTTCTTTTAACTCAAAACCAAACTCTCGCGGGATTAATATGCATTCTTCTGTTTGTTTGGTACAAAAGCGAGTTAATTTTACATTATCTAATATAACACAATGGGGGATTTTAAAATTTTTAAACTGTAGGGTATACAACAACGGCTTGTTTTCTATGTCGGTCAAAACAAGTTCTACATTTTTTCTAATCAGGTTAAAACGTTGCCCAATGTCTTCATTACATTCTATTTGGTTTTCTGTCCTTAATATATCAAAAAATGCTTCGCAAAAATCGTCGTCGCCTTCTAAATATAAATCATAAGAGTTGTTGTCAAATGAAAAAGACCAAATTTTTTTCGAATAGAATTCCTTATATTCATTATCCTCATTCTCATACAATTTAAAATCTAAAGACAATCCATTTAAAATATCTGTCAATTTTTCATCGCTTTCTGCATATATGCCCAAAACATCTTCGCATGAGATTTTTAAAATATAATCAAACGACAACACAGTTATACATGTATCTCCGCTATTTGCTAGATTAATTTCATAACCTTCGGTAGACCCGCTAAAATCTAACAATAGATTATAAGAATTGCAAACACATGACCCATCATCTAAAACAGCAGAAGGATTGTAATTATCTGCAAACGGCATGGTGCATCCAGACACAAAAAGGCAAGAGCCGTCGTTTATTTGTGCATTTGGATTGTAATTTGACGCCAATATGTTAGTACATCCCTCTATAAACATTATGTTAATATGTTTGAATAATTATCCACATTCGACAATATGGATGCATCCACCGACATTTCAAAAATGTCGCTATATGTACAATTTTCTGTTTTTATGACCATTATAAATTTATAAGTGCCTGTTCCTAACACATTAGGAGAAAAATCTAAATATATTTGTTCTGCTCCGAAAGCGCCGTTAAACATCTTCATCACAGGAGAACCTAATATATAATTATTAGTATTCCCAACTCCGCTTGCGACCAAACTTACTGACGTAACCTCTTCGTCAAATTCCAAGCCTGTTACAGAATAAGTAAATGTCAAAGTAGCAGTATCGTTAACTGCGTCCACGCTCGTAGTTTCAAGGCTCGCTTCTAAATTGATTGTGCCACATTCAAATAAATCAGGTACACAATCTATGTCCAATTGTACCGTATTTGACCTACATCCGTTAGCGTCTTCGGCATAAGCTGATATTTGCGCACCATTTGACACGAGTTGCCCATCTGACGCGCCATAGTATACATATGGTTCTGTACCGCCGCTAACAGACAAAGCAATTATTGCATCTCCGTTCTCCCTACAAACATAAGATGCTGATAAAACTGGTGCTGAGTTGACTATTTCATAGTATGTTTCTTCGACTGTTGCTATTTGCGTAATAAAGCCCTCTGCTTCGTTTGCCAAGATTATGCTTGCTGAATCCACGTCGTTAGGGTCAGCAGAAGGGTCCAAAGACAATGTGCCTCCATTCAACTCATACACGCACACCCCATCTATGATAATATCGACATATACTGTAAAATCAGTCTGTTGGACAGGATCAGGATCATAACTAAGCGACATCCCCCCCGATAAAGAGGTCAAATTATTTGAAAAGTTAAATGACCCAGATCCCGCTGTGATATAATCCACTCTTACTATCACCTCTATATCTTCATATCCTTCAAATCCAGTTATTTCATGTTCGTATAAAAACGTTGCAGTGCGGTTGCCTAAATTAACCTGCGTGACTTTTATTTGATACAATAATTCTATTGAATTACAATATTCTGACAGCGGAACTTCAACCTCAGTCTCTATTATCCTTGTCTTTTCTATAATGGTATTGCCTAAACATGGATCAATATTGCATAGTACTTCTCCTGTGACATGCAAAAAATTACAACTGGAGTCTTCCACAAAAAAAGAATAAGTATCTCCAGAATTAAAGAATTGGCCTTGCGTAACGCCAGTTAAAGAGTATGGAGGGATGCCACCATAAACGTTGACGTTTAAATATGCCCCATAACTATACGTATTGCCAGTTAAATTGCCATTTATTAAACAATTGGTTTCTTGTATGCTTCCATTGTCAACAATGTTCACTATTGGGGCCGAAGTATTAAAAGCAATGCTGTTATAATTTGCGCTTATCAGGGCAGTTAAGTCAGACAGCGCTATTTCTTTATCTATAATCAACTCCCCGCAGACAGTATTGCCAGTGAATGATAGAAACAGGTTGTTAAAGGTTAAAAAATATGAATTGCTATTATGGTTTGACGTCCCATCAAACAATGAAAAGTTTGCATCTAATTTGTTTATTCCAATGTTATACTCCGGTGCAACAGGGGCGTTTTTATTGTTAAACATTATATTAAAAGATCCATCTGAAAACGCTTCGACTGACATGAAATACGTCACTCCATTGATAGGGGGCAAAGGCAAGCCTGCATAGGCAACGCATATTGCATTTTCTATTAACATTTCAAGGTTTGATGCCCATAAATCAATTTCAAGTTGTGTAGTGCCTGATGGGAATAACAAATCTGATGAATTTAAATTGCCTGAACAACCGCTGAGGTATGGGGTAGTAAAGGGATTTAAATTTAAATCTTGATTTGTTCCACTGATAGTGTCATATAACCTTATCATTGAAACATACCCACCTTCTGACAATAAGGCAAAATCGTTGTTATAGTAATGCAGGCAAGTTACCTGCTGTTCTAAAACAATTGCCTCATCGTCGTCAGCGTTGCAAGAAGTGATATGTAATTCATATGGAAACGAAATATAATTAGTGGGAGCGGGGATCAAAGGTTGAAGGGCATTCAAATTGCCTTCGTTTGAATAAAGTTCAATGTTAAAATCGCATACAGTGTTACCTGACAAAGTTGATCCTGTTTGAGGGATAGCCACGCAATTTGGCACGACATCTACAAACATTGGCGGACAATAAGAAGCATATGGGTCGATTGGGGTAGTACACACCTGCAAAGATAAATCGTCTAATTGTATTTTGCAATTGCAATTATCAAAAAAAGTTTCAGGCAATGGGTTGTTGACTGTGCCGCCAGTATAGTTATAACAAGCCAAATCGCTCCAATTTAGATTATGCAATGAAAAATCTAACGTATCTCCGCTTAAATTAAACTCGATATTTGCCAATATATCTGAATATTGGATATTTTTTGATACTGTCAGCAAGTATTCTTCTAAGTCTGGCAATAAATTTTTTAAAGAAGAGAAATAAGCATCAGAATGAAATATATTCTCGTTTTTAAGCAAATCGACGGTGCCTTCAGGTTTGGCTGGCGCATCAGATAAAGAAAAGCCTAATATGTCGTAATAATAGGAAAGCAAACCATAGTCTAATGAATCGTATTTGTATATTGTTTCGTTAAATTCAATTAAAGCATCAGGAATGTTTAAATAATTTAATATAGACAGTACTGCATTGCGAGTTCCTTTAGAATTCAATAAAAAAGGTATATTCTTCACTAACGGGATCAACATATTCGAATCAATAGCGTTGAAATCCGCCTCTTTTATTTCAAACCCTAATGAAGAGAACAGGTTAATTATATTCTTTCTATCAAAAAAAACATTTTCATTATAATCAACTTGGTCATAATATTTTAATGCGCTTATATTTGCATATAACTCATCAAAATAAAATGAAAATACATTCAACAATTGATTAGATTTTCCATACGCAGGAAAATTGCCTGAATTTATAGAAATATCCTGAAAGGATTGCGGAACTAATTTTCTAGCTGTTATGTTGACATATTTTTCATCGTATTTAGTTGCTAGGTTTAACAGGCTAGTCAAAAAGTTCTCATATCTGGCTCCCTGAAAATCGTAATTGTATTTATCTACTTTAGGGATTCGAAATTTTGCTTTATATTCATACTCAACCCCGCCGTTTTCTTCTAAAGTGTCTAAAAAAGAAAAAGATTCTTGCAATAAATATCTTTCAAAAAAAGACACTTGTTTTAAATATCCTGCTAAAAAAGCAGCGGATGGGCGTATATATCCAGCGATCCTTTTATTGCCATCAAAATCTAAAAAAGGTTGTCCTTTTACGGCGATGGTTATTTTGTCGTTTTTTATCTTGCTTGATGGGATAAAGCTTAATATGGGATATGCTTTATCTTCAAGTTCAAAGAAATATCCAGAATAAGTCTTATTAAAATTCTTATAGAAATTAATATTTTCGTTAGCAGACAAATAAAATATATTTCCCGGATTGTTCAAATAATTAGTGAGGATGGAAAGCTGCGTTACATCATTAACCCTATCATATGAAATATCTATTGCATTTATATCTCCATATGAATGCCCAACTATATTTTGAGATATATATAAAGAGCCGGGGTATGATACAATAATGTTTTCTAAAGACCCCCTTATAAGTTCGACGAAAGACGAATACTTTATATACAATTTGGGGTTTGATAAATCTAAAGATTCCACATTCAAATTTTGAACTATAGGTTGTTCAAAAAAAGAGGCAGTTTCGCTCAAAGAACCTAAAGTTATAACTTCGCCATATTGATACGCCCTTGACGCATCTCCAGATGGAGAAATGTTAGCCGTAACATCAAACCCGCCTAACGAAAAGATATTGTTGTTTTCTATAAAATTGTTCTCATTCATTTAATTTATTTCCTCGTTAAAATTTATTTCCGTTCGTTCTTTAGATATTTTTTTCAATGGATTTCCATATTCGTCTTTTATAGTATATTCATCCTTTTGTTTAAAAATATTTCCCTCTTCATCAAACCAAGTGCGGATGCCGTTTTCATAATTAAATGTCTGATCACCAAATATGCCATAGTGTAAGGTTTTTTCATCGACGTCAGTAATCTGTATCGGTATCAATTTCGGATTGAAATTAGTGTTGCTCACTATAACCTCTTGTGCAGGATTGCCTATAAACAAAGTTTCATTATTAGATATGCCACTTTGTGTAGATGGAGATACTGTTACAAAAACTAAAGAAGAATTAGAGTTTAACCTGTATCTTATCCCATTTTGATTCTGGTTATTGTTTATTGATCCTGATATGGGGTTTGCCCGATAATTAGAAGTAACAATCCTAAATAAGTTAGGCGCAAGCCTGTCGCCAGTATTTGTTTGGTTTATATATTGAATTAAATAACCGACTAGGTTGTTTTCTTTTTGAAAAATATTTTTGGCATAAGAATCCATTTCATTTAAATCAAAAATCAACCCCTTTAAATTAACGTCTTCTAAATATGCACAGTCTTTAATTATTACTCTTATTTTTTTGGGGCGCAAATAAAAATAATAGTACCCCAACCCCCTGTTTGCATAAAAAGATGCAGGTATGGATAAGCGATATACCCCTGCGTTATTTTCATTTACGTTATTTGGATCAAAAGTTTTTTTTATAAAATCTTGCGCATTCAAGACTTGTATGCTTTCGGGTTCAACATTTAAATCATGTTGATATGTAAATTGTAAATCTATATCCTCGATACTGATATTTGCCGGTATGGTGTTTCCGTATGGAATTAAACTCATGCTTTCTTTTTATATTAAATATTAAATATTGAAAATTCTATATCTTCTAAAGAATTTATTTCAGCTAACGCCTCGTGTAAATAAGACGGGGTTAAAAAATCTCCCCGGTCTATAGCGATATCGTCAATATTGCTATCTCTATACTCAAAATAAGAATTATCAGTTTTATAAACAAAATCTTGCCCTATCGACATCGCTATGTTATTAGGATGATATTTCAAAAATGAAAAACCATTGTCAATAAAAGTATAATATTCGACTCCGGTTTTTTCAATTATGGAATCACCGTCTAACTTTGCATTAAAGACATAATGCACATATTCAGCAGTTTTGCTTAATACGCCTGTAAACAACCCCTCGCTTGCAAAATTTAACCCTTCTATTAATTGTCCGCTATAAGCAGTTACTTCATCTAATCTGCTAACAGTGTCGCCTGTGACAAAATAATCATCTATATATCCCAACTCGTTATAATACTCTGTCTCATGGTTTTCATAAAAGCCGCTGTCTAAAAATGTTTTTTCTAAATCAAATAATATATGTATCGGTTGGTTAACAACCAAAGATATCGAGTTATCTACGGTAGTTTCATATTCAGTATTATCTACGCAGGCATTTTTATTTCCGCTAGAATTGATTGATTCTAAAGTTGAATTGTTTAAATATGAATGAAGCGAGCTAATTGATATTTTATGAAACATTTAATATATTTAAAGTTATTTCCTTTTTTAAGCCAACTGTTGTTATAAGCCTGTCTGTAGAATCAACAGTATAAAAATATTTACCGTTTAGCATGTTTAAAGTGTACGTTATATATAAATATTGATATAAATTTGACACATTTAAAGGGATATTAGAAGAATAAAGGCGATAAATTTTTCCATTTAATGCATTTAAAAGAAAAAATGCAGCATAGATTTTTAAAGGCAGGCTATAATTAATCGGATTTTTGAAAAAAGGGATACCATAACCTAATGAATTTTTTTTATTCTTTATGTTTTTAAATGGAGTTTCTATGTTAAAAACCAATGGCAACATGCCTACATTTAATAAATCACCGTCACTGTCTCGCTGATATTTATTTCCTTGCGTGTTTAGATTTAGTTCGTATATCAAAGACTGGTTTGAAGGCACAGGAGAATCGAAAAAATGAATTCTTAACTGTGTGTTTTTAAACCTGTTTGAAAATACATCAACATCGTCTTGAATAAAACCAAATTCGGAATAAAATTTTTGCGCATCGTTTTGTTTTATGTAAAAAATGATTTCGTCTGTTTGTATGGGGTAATATTGTACTTTTTCAGAATCAACTATGGCACTTACTGATTTGATCGCCTCTGTTTCTACATAGTGGCTTTTTCCATATTCATTAAATGTTAAATCGTATTCTCCATCCAAAGAAAATGATAAATCTATTTTGTCTGTTATTTGATATTTGGCAATTTTGTTGTTCATTTAACACAATATTTCTGGTAAATTTACTTTTTTCGTTGAAAAGTCATCGCAATATCCTTTAATGGGGTTTTGATAACCGTTGCCATATAAAAAACAAGGATCTTGCCTTCTTAAGAAAAAGGGATATTTTTTATAAGAATAAAAAACCCCATTCAAAAATGGCCACTTGTAAGAAAATTGATTTCCGGCTAAATCTCTATATATAAACCTGTTTTCATCAAATTGATATGCGTAATCAGGTGTCTGCAAATCGTTAGAATCATTTAAATATTCTGAAAATTCTTTTAACTGAATCACATTATGCGGAGCGTAATAATACCCCTCGTGATATCCGTTGTCGCTTCTGTTCTTTGAATTAAAACGGTGGTATACAGGTTCTAAATAATATATTCGTTGTTCCATTTCATTATATTCTACAATATTTCCATACATGTCAGCAATATTAATGTCGTCTTCTAGTGAAACGCCTAAAACATCCGTCAATGTTGTAATGTCATAATCTGAATTTGCAAAAAGGGTGTATACCCCTGACTTAACGCTATTGAAAAAGAAATTTTCATATTCAGTGTGGCGTTTTTTAACAATTGTTAAAAAAAGTTTAGTCAATGGATATCCGAATGCATCTTTCATATCCGCAACATTCAATTCTTCTGTCACATTCAAAGAAAATACAAGATCTGAGTATACGGTGTTTGCAAATGCATTTTTATATAACAAAATGTTATTGCCTAGTTTTTTATGTTTAGTTATGCTGTACTTTGATACAATCCCATTTATCTTTCTTTTGAAAGAACTTCCCGACAAATCGCTGAGGCTTGCTGCCTCGTCTAATATAAACATGTGTTCGTTATTCTCTCTGTTTTCATCTCCAATGCTATATATGTAATAATCTGCCGAATCAACTCCGGTATAGATGGTAATTAAATCGTTGTTTGAAAGATTATGAGATATTGGAGATACAACTTTTATCATACTTCTCCCGTCTATTGATACGGTCGAAGAGGAATAGATCGCGATGCCGTCAGACAATGGGATATTGTTAAATTCTACCGTGTCGTCTTTTGCATATTCATAAGATAGAAATATTTCATAATTTTTAAAACCGTTGTCCGACATTAATGCTAAATCGGTGGGATATGGGCGAAATAAAATTCGGCTACACCCTTCGTTCTCTGATAATCCTGTCAAATACCCCAACCAGCCATTATCTTCTATTAAGATTTCTGTTTGGCTAAACGTATATTTATCCTCTTCAGAGACATATTTTCTTTCTTCCGTCAACGATGCATAAGAATCCTCGCCTGTTATATTAAACAGGACATTGGATGCATACATCTCTATGGTAAAAGACATCCTATAATTGTTGGACTTGCTTTTTTCAAAATTATATATTGCATTAGAATTAATTAATATATATGCCTGATCTGAAAAAAAGTGAGATTCATTTTTTAAAATATTTTCATTAAAAAAAATGGGCTCTTCTGTAGCTAAAACGTGTTTATATGCAGATGAAAAAAATTTTTCAGGAAACATTATTAGGATTTATAGAAAATATTGATTATCTTTGTTAGATATAAATATAATTAATTAAAAAATTTTGCAATGATAATTAAACCTTTAGCGAACATCAAAAGAGAAATTAAACCGTATATTACATTTAAAGGTTATCCTGTAAATGTGAACGATGTGTTTTTTTTCGACGTAGAAACTGTGCCTGAATATCAAAAACTTTCAGAATTATTAAAACACAATCCTGAAAAATATAAATTATTCGTCGAAAAATACAACAGCCTTAAGAAATTTGACGCTGAATATTCTGACAAAAGCGAAGCAGAAGTATATGAAAATCATACGGGGTTAATGGCAGAATATTGCAAAGTGGTTTGTATTTCTTTTGGATATGTCTCTAAAGATGGGTTTAAAACAGGGTCTATTGCAATAGATAACGTGAACTTTCATACAGAAAGGGAAGTCATTGAAACTTTTGCTGCAATCCTCTCCAAAAGCAAAAAAAATACACTTGCGGTGCAAACATTTTTATGTTCGACATACCATTGCTTTCCAAAAAGTTTTTTGCGCATGACATATTCCCACCTCCGATGTTTTGGTCACACGAAACAAAACCGTGGACTTCTACCGCAATTGACATATCAGAAATATGGCGGGGAAAAGCAAGGATGAGAGATGCAAGGCTGAAAACTATTTGCCACATGATGGGAGTAAAAAGCCCTAAAGATGGATGGAAGGGAAAGATGTTGGTAAATACTTTCATGAGGGTAAGATAAAGGAAATTGCTGGCTATTGTGAGGGTGATGTTCAAGCATGTTATGAACTTTTTGTAAAATTTCAAAAACTGGAACTGCTCTCTTAAAGAAAAATAATCGCAAATTTTAAAAAGCATCCCTGCCACCTTATATTTTTATAAAAAGGTGGTTATATTAGACACTACTATTGCGGGCGTACAAAAATTCAGAATGATTGACCCTAATATCATTTTAAATGAATTGTATGGTTATCCCATTACAATAATAAATCAAACTAACTTACAAGATTTAAATAAATTTAATGATGATAAATTATTTTGTCATGTAAGTATAGTCCAAAATGAAAATCTTGTAAAATTGATTTCTCAATTACAAGATAAAGGAGTAAAAATTATAGTGGATGTAGATGACTATTGGGAACTTCCTATATCTCATTATTTATATAGATACTCCAAACAAAATAATTTAGTCGAAAAAACTTTAAGCTTTATTCAAGCAGCAGATTTAATTACTACCACCACTAAATATCTTTCTAAAGAGATATTTAAGTACAATAAAAATGTTGCAATTCTGCCGAACAGCTTAAACCCTCGTGAAGGGCAACTAAGAATAGGAGAAATCCCTTCCGAAAAAGTAAGGATAGGTTGGATAGGGGGCGCATCGCACTTAGAAGATATTAAACTATTTAGGAATATAGGGGTCTTTTCAAAATTAAAGAATGAAAACATTCAATTCTTAATAGCAGGGTTTGATATAAGGATTAGGAATCAATATGGGCAGATTGAAGAAAGCTTTGAAAAATCTGTATGGAAAAAATACGAAGAGATAATTACAAACAATTATAGCACAATATCTGATGAATATAAGAAATATCTTTTTCAATTAGATAAACATTTGAACTTTCATAATGAATATAATGAACCATACCGAAGGGTTTGGACTAAACCAGCAAACAAGTATTTGAAAATTTTCAATGAAATTGATATTGTATTAATACCGTTAACTAATAACAAGTTTAACAAGTATAAATCAGAATTGAAATTGATTGAGGCTGGCTTCTTTAAAAAACCAGTTGTTTGTTCAGACGTACAGCAATATTCTGACGTGATCAATCATGGTGAAAACGGGTTCCTTGTACAAGAAAAACGGGCACATAAAGATTTCACCAAATATGTAAAAAAATTAATCCAATCTAAAGATTTACGGAATGAATTTGGCGAAAGCCTATATCAATACTGCGACGAAAATTTTAACCTCATTAAAAATTCTAAAAAAAGGACTGGAAGCCTACAATTCGATATAATCAAAAATCTCCTTTAGGATTCTTAGTTGCGCTCTTTTTTCAGCTTCTATTTCATTTAATTCAGCTAATGCATCCTTGCAATCTTCTATTTTGCTTTCGATAGCTGCTTTTTTTTCTTCAAATGCATTAATGAGGTCGTTTAATTCTCTTAAATATTCGCCATTATCCGTCAGGACATTTTGAGCTTTGAATGACAAAACTTCCAAGTCTTTTTCAAGCCGGGTTATAGTCTGGGATATCCTATCTTTCATGTTGTTATTTTATTATAAATATCAGCACATTGGTTTTAAATTAATCGCATTGATCAAATATCGTGTTATTTGCCTTATCTAGCGAAGTCTTCCCCTTTTTTAATCCCCAATAATGAAAATACGGAGTTATATTTCTAATAGGTTTTGAATTGTCAGCGTCTGAACAAATATCCGCAACTATATCGAAACTTTGTCCATCTTCATCTACTACTGTGGATGTCCCAGCTACAGAATGAGAAAAATTTTCGCCAAACGGCTTAAAATTTTCGCAAAGATATTTTCTGGCATTCAAATCTTCCGAATCCAAATAATATTCGCTGGTAGCAAAGCCATCCTCTTCGCCCCCGATCAGGTCAACTCCAAATTGGCTTATTTTATAAACTGCGTCTTCGTTTACGCTATTAGGGCGAATACATGCATCAAAGCCACCTATATTTATCAGATAATCGTTGGTTTCTTCATCTTGGTATGTAGTTGGGCGCAATAAATCTACAAAATACAATTCGCCATCTACATCGCAGCTTTCTAATCCGCCCATTATTTGAAAATTTGTAGCGTATAATAATTTGTTTTTTTCAGTACTTCCAACTGATAAATCTAACGTAGGGGCATTGTCGGTATTTATTTCGACATCGTTCCTAGCTGCATAAAAAAATTCGTTATTATATTCTACTATTAAACCTCTTTGGAAAGATCTTGTATTTTCTTGTGAAAGAAAATATGTAGGCGAAGAATCAAAATCCTTTCTGTCTACTATATTCATCTCCTTACACCTGTTTATATAGTTAGGATTGTCAGGCGAAACATAATCTTCGCAATTATATGCGCTGTATTTATAATACAGGGCATCTCTGGATGCCTTATACTTTATTTTGAATTTGAATTTGAAGTGATACAAGCTCCCTGTTAAAAAGTCATTATAGAACTCGAAACTAATTACGTTGAAAAATTCGGCCAACCTTGGCAATATACAATTATCCCTCCAATCTCTTGCATCGTCATATGTAGTGTCGCCACAGGGATACACTATGCCATCTCCAGTAAAGGGAAGCAGTTCTATTATTTCGTCAATTACGTCTGCAACAGCGACAAAAGTATTGACTATTACGCAAAAAATGCTATACAATATGTTAAATTCTGATTTAATCCTATTGAACGGGATAGACAAATTTTCTTCACATTCTCCTATTTGTTTTAAGCCTAAAAAGTTATCGTTATTTTCGTTTCTCGTCCGTTGGGCCCTTGCTATATAATTTGTGACTGTATATATCTTTTTCCATTTTATTTCAAAAAAATCGCGGTCTATGGTGTCATCTCCAAACCTAAAATCATTATACAAATTTGGTATCAAATAATATGCAGTCCTATTCCTAATAGAATTGATTGAATCGCTCAAGCCTGCCTTCATCCGTATTTTTGCCGTGGTGGGAATTCCTGCGTCGCTTTGTGGGGAGGCAATTAAATTGCCAAATTCGTCTGTCACTTTTCTTGAAAGATTCAAAGGCACTGGAATTAAGACATTTCCGTTTTCGTCTATTTCTTCTACGCTAATGGTCAATAATTCAGTGAGATTAGAATTTTCTTTTACCCTTCTTATTATTTCAATGCTGCCTTGGCTTGTAGACAGTTCGCAATTGCGCCCTGTTTTTTTCTTGGCCTAGAATTCCTGCCAATCGCCCCTTTAACCGAGTCTGTAAAATTCCCAAAAACAATATAAGCTGTCGGCGTTAAGTTTAACGGCAATTTTATGTCAAACCTGCTTATTCCGACTTCATTCCCCTGTCCCCAAAAAGGCCTAATGTTTATTCCACTGTTAAATGACTGTATCTGGGCTAAAGAATCTAAATCTTCTGATGCCTTAAACTTGACATATGAAGCAAAAGAATTAGGGTTAGCTCCATTTGCAATTAAATCAAATGGTTTCTGAGACAAAAATCCGATGTCAGATATATCTATATCCACATGAATTTGTTGCGAACCGGAAGGTATCCCCATTATCATATAATCGCCCGCGCTGTTTGTCGAAGTAGTATATTTGTAGTACTTTTTAAAAATTTCCAAATAAGTTTCATTATCTAACATTGACCGTTTTACAGGAAATGATCCTGTGGCCACATAACATCCCTTTTTATTTTCTCTTTCGCTTGGCAATAAATTATACCTATACCCATCTTGGTTAACATCATAGGGCGTTTCATACGGATATATCGAACTCAGGACAGAATTGTTTTTATCTTCTTCAGATATAGGGATAAATATGGAAACCTTGGCATTAGGTATGCCAAACCCTCCATTTGAAGTAACCCGCCCTGCCAAAACGCCATAATTTGAATTGTGAAGCCGATAAAAAACCTTCTTGATTTATTTTTAAAGATAATATGTTTAAAAAAGAAAATGATTTTTTTAATTCAAATGGGATATATGTTTGCTGATAATCGTTTAAATCAACTCTAACCCTGTAAGCGTCATTCCTCATTTTCGATTATTTTTTCTTTTCCGAAGAATAATATATAGCATAACATAAAAGGTACGCCCCACATCAATATGAAGCTTAACAAAATAAAGAAAACTTTGCCTAAGAAATTTTCAGTCAAAAAGGAAAACACTCTTCCTTTAGAGGGTACTTTTTCTACTTTTATGCTATTATTTTTTTTTCCGCAACACATTAGCTAACAAATCTTATTTTTATGTCTGTATTTTTATTTTTAATTTCAAACATTTCATCAATGCCGCAAAAAAGCGTGTTCTGGCCTAATAAATCGACTTCTCTGGTACTTTCATCTGAAATAGGTTGAGATATACCGCTCAACGAATAGATGCCGCCCACGGGGTTAAAAACGCTATAGGACGGGATGCTGATAACTCCTGCTATATTGCCAATAAGCGTTTCGATTTTAGTCATATGGATGTCATCACCCATCTCTCTGTTTTGCACATTTAAATAATCATATACAGTATTGATAATTTCTGAAGCAAGATCATTCTTATTAAGGACGGGGTTGGCATATATGTTAAATAAAACGAAAGGTTTATTATTTTTCCATCTGAAATCTCTATGAAATCATTTATCATCCTAAAATTGGAAAGCCACTCTTTAATATTGTTTTTCAATGCGGTGGAACTTTCATTTTTTAGCGTAAAATCTGAATTTATATTTAAAATAAATATTTTTATTTTATTGTCTTCTACTGTAACGTGTTTCTTATATGGAACTCCGAATTGCCCCGGCATCCGAGAAATTAAAGCATAATAATCTTTTGTTTGAACTGCCCTGTTACTCACGCCACTATTATAAGCAATTAAATTTCGAATTTCCTCTAAGCTTAATTCATCTGCCCCTCCTATCGCAGGTATAGGATTGTTGACTGATAGAGAAGAACTTATCTGAGAATTTATCGCGGCATTCGGGCCGTTCACGATTAAATTTATATCCCCTTTCGCATTCAATACATTTTGGCCGACATTAGATTTAATTCCCCCACCAATCCTGTATTTTATGAACATGGTAGTATTTGGATCAGGTATTTTACCAAACGCAAACATATCAACCGTTTTTTCTAACTGTCGCAACAATAATGTTGAATCTGAAATATATCCATTCAACGAAGTTTCAACATCGTTTTGTCCCCCGCCAAATATTACCTGCAAATAACCATTGTTAGTATATTCAGTGTAAAAACGTTGAAGCGATTTTTCCCATTTGCCCGATTTTATATTTTCGCCGGTATTATTGTCCTGTACTATAAAAACTTCTTGTTGCAAAAGGTTATCTACCTCATTCCACCTGTAATCTTTATTATAAAGCTGTGATATGGATGGAAGAGAAGCATGGTTTGTTCCCGGAAGAGTTATTATATCGGTTACCTGTAAAACATCTTGGTCAGGGAGCGTTATTTTTAAGAAAGGGACAGAATCTAAAATGCCTATTTTTTTAGTGAAATATTTTGATCTGCCATTAACGGCGATTTCTCGTTTTGTTATGTTATAAGATACTATAATGCCATTATTGTTATAATTAGGGGTTATAATCCTGTTTGGCGTACCAGATTGAGAAAAAGGGTTTGAAAAATCTATATCGTTAAGCGTCTCAAAAACTTGCCCTGCCCCCAAAGCTTGCGCCCCTCTTAAAATTATTGGCATGTAATTCAAATCAGGCCCTGACCCTCTAACAGGTAAAGTAACGGTAAAATCGACGATTGTCGCGGCAGCTCGTTTAAACGGGAATTTTAAATTGAAAGTGCGGGCTAAAGCATATAACGACGATTTTTCCTGTGCATGTTCTCTTGTACGTTCGTTTGCAACCCTATCAATATTAAACGCCAACTTATCCCCAACATATGCAATTAACTCCAAAAGCATCGTGCCTACCGCCGCATCATTGAAGTCGCTATAAACGTCGGGATAATACTTCCTTATATAATCTTGTAATTCATTTTTTATTGACCTAAAATCCTTGTTATAATAATTGATCATTATTATTTTAATAATAAATATAAATTACATTAAATCTTCGAATGGATTATAATTTTTTTCTATTTTTTCTTGCTTTTCTTTAAAATAAATAGCTCGAAATCCCTTTAACGAGATCGTAATATTTTTAGTAGGATATCCAGTGAGATTCCTAAGCAATTCAAATATTGAATTTTTTTTGAATTTATTTGAAGTCTTAACCTTCAAATCAAATATCTCATCCCAGTTGTCGATCAAATATATTATTGCTTCTCCAACCTTAACATCTACATCGCTTAACAAACGTTTTTTATCTGGATCATGCATGTAATTCCTAAACAAATCAGGTATTTCATAAAAAAATTCTACATTAAGATTATCTTCATATGGTTTATAAAAATAAACATGTTCTGCGGAAGATTCAAATTCATGATAAAAATCGCTATAGTTTAAAGTAGAAGTCTTATGTTCGTGTTCTTTTTTTTGGGAGTTTCTTAAATGCCTTACTGATATTGTCCCCAAATACGAATACGCCCTTGTTCCTAAATTTTCTTTAAAATGTTTCATCTTTTCATGTAAAAATGAAACTGTGCCATTCAACTGATCTTCATAACTGACGGTCGAGGAATGTAATTTATAACGGTGAATTTGAGATTCCACCATCTTTTCTAAAGCATGTTTTAAAAACTTTTTATATATTATATTTCGTCTCGTTTCATCTTCTTCCTTTAAGAATTCAGTAAAAGCGCGTTCCTGCTCTTCTGCAAAATAAAGCCTTTTATTCCTTAATCCGTAGTGTTGTTCTATGCATCTTTTTAAGTAAAAATAAAAGTCTATTTCTTCATACTTTATATAATTGTTTGTGCTTGATATGCAGAGTTCTTTAAAAATTTCATAATCCGCAGGATTTAATGAAGTCTGCTCTACAAAAAAATCGTTTATCTTTTTAACATATGTTAAAATTGTACTTAAATGCTTATCTTCATTTAAATATTCCTGCACGATTTGTTCAATATTATCAGGCAAAATGTGTTGGAAATCATAATCCTGATACTTTTTTTTCTTTCCTTTTTTAGCCATCAAAGAGGTTTATTTAACCTCCTTTTTTTCGGTTGTGTGTTTCGTTTTATCTTTTTACCAATGTTGTTTATAATTAATCAAGTTTAGGGCGATTTATATTTTTTAAGGCAAAAAAAACATATCTAATCTTTATTTTGAATATCTTAAAAGGCCTCTTTATCCTATTCATATTTTTATTTCACGGTCGTTTTTATATAAATATTCTTTATAAATCAAATTAAAATAGCCGCGCTTTTCATCTTCATTATACTTTTTGTCGCATAAATCAAAATAAGAACCATCTCTAAAATTCATGTGATTAACCATAATCTTAGGGATGACATAGACATCATACCCGGAATTCAAAAACCTTAATATAAATTCCTGATTGAAAAATATTTCAATATTGCTTTTCAACCCCCCGCTCTCAATAAACGCATTTTTGTTATAAATACCTCCGACTAAACTAAAAGACCCAACGATTTGTTTGACGCTATCTATATCTAAAAAGCCTATTTTTTGCATTTTATTTACCACCCACGCTGTTTCGTTTCGAAGGCCCATCATCTGGTGTTCTTTATTGACTTCAAAAACGATGTTCAAATAAAGATCAACATTTTCCGGTTGGTTATTCAAATGGTTGTAGAAATTTTCTACATAGGCAGGGTGAAAAATATCGTCGAATTCCAATACAGAAAAATATCCGGTGTCAATTTTTGCAACAGCTTTATTTATCGCTTGTTGATATTTAAAATCGCCTTCATCATAGATTATGTCAAATTCAATATCGTTTATTTCAGGGGCGAACTCGATGTCCTTTTTTAAATAAAAAAGTAATTTGAAATTTTTATTAGTTTGTTTGTTTAACGACTCTTGCGCATTTTTTAGCAACTCGACGTCTGTTTTATTATCCAACTTGTGGACAGGAACTATTATAGTTAAATCCATATTGTTATTGTTTTTTTAATTGAGTACGAGGTTCTTTATTAGTTTTTAAATTTTCTAAAAAATTTATTCGTTTTTCTTTTATGTCCTCAAAAATAAGGTTCATGTGTTTGTTGAAATTTTCTAATGTAAAAGGCAACGCATCTTGATATGCGAGGGTTACTGTTTTATCGTCTAGCTGATCGGTCACCCATTTATCAATAAAAAGCGCAATAAAGTCTATTATCTGCATTTCGTTTATAGTCCAAACAGCATTGTTCTTAACTTTGCCGCTCTCATTCATCCACTGCAATGAGAGCTTAGGCAACATGCCAATAACAGGCGTTTTTGTCTTAAATGCCTGTAATGCTTCTAATTTAAATGGACTGTATTCTTCTAAATCGACCGCGCAAGCCGATTCTTTCAATTGCCTAGCAATATCTGCTGTAGAAAGCGGAGAAATTATCTTAAACGGAATCCAAGCATATTGCGTATATTTCGTTTGAAATTTTTTTACAGTGTTTTCTATTAGCCGTTCGTTGCCAGATATGAAAGTCACTATTGGTTTCCTTGGAGAAACAGGCGGGCTAAAATCGTCGGAGACAAACGGAGGCAATACTTTTATGTCTAAGCTGGGGAAAAAATCAATTAAATACTTTCTCTGTTCTTCGCTAACAGTAATAACATGTTTAATTCCATACATTAGCCAATTCTCGCCAATTTCCATTGGATCAAAAACTCTGTTGTAATCTTGGCTTATTATTACTATTTCTGCCGGGACTTTCTGTTTTCGCATCTGAGCTACTACTTCAATATATACTTCAGGTATAAAAATATAATCAGATGGACTTATTTTTATGTCTTTGTTTTCAGAAATATCTTCAAAAGAAACGTGGTTTAAATTTTCAAATTCGCGATAAGGGATTTTGTACTCTTTCTTTTCATGGACGATGTAAACATTTACGCCCTGCTTTTTATAAAAAGATGCGATGTTATAAAAATATTCCGTCTTATAATTGTAATTTCCGTTGTAATCTTCTATAAAGAAAAATGCGGAGTTATTATTTTGCTTTAATAAATCAATATGTTGCATGTTTTTTCCTTTTTAAGAAATATAAAATCAACACATTGTTTTTTATTTTTAAAACTTTGATATAGAAGTTATAATGTACAGTGTATATGGCAAAATTAGATAAACAGGATATCTATCTGACCTGAATAAATCCATGGTTATCAATCTTTTATATTAACCGTTGACATTAATTCATAAAAATTTTAACAATTGTTAAAATTCCGGGTTACCCGCCTAGATTAAGGTTCGGGGCAGGCGTTCATTTCACTCTAAATACATATTAGTTTAAAAAAAATGTAAAAAAAAGTTTGAAATAATTTGGTTGATACAGGGAAGTTGATTTATATTTGTAGAAACATAAAAAGATTACTTATGGTTACACTTTTAGCTACAAAAGTCGGGGTTTTTAAAAACACGCAAAAATCCCATAAGTGCGATGGAGTTAGGTCAGTAGAGGAGATTCTTAATGCTATTAAGAATAACCCTCAAAAAATTTAATTCTTAAAGCTAGGAGGAGTGGAAAAAACAATTCTCAAAAACACCATAAGATACATTCTTATGGCAAAGAATTGGAAGTCAATTATTATGATTATATAAAAATAACAAAGATTCCATCTGTGACGTGGGCATTATCTCTTAAAAAGAATGATGTTAAAAGAAAAAATGATGTTATAGATGAAAATGTAAACGGCTTTATATACTATGATGTTGATAATTATGATAACTGCACAATAGACGATATTAAAAAAGCATTGTCAAGCGCAGTCAGCGTAGTTGCAGTGTGGAAGTCATTTGGTGGAAACGGATTAGGGTTTTTGATATATGCAGAAGGACTGAATAAGGAGAATTTTGTTCCCACTTGGGAACATTATAAAAAAGAATTTGAAAGATTTGCCATAAGTAAATTGAATGCGGAGAGGGACAGCGATGCCCCTCCCGCTTTTTTGTCTTTAGACCCTGTAACAAAGGATTTCACTCGCCTTAACATACTTTCTTATGATCCTGATATTTACATTTCAAACTTCTCTAAATTTATACCTTTAACAGCAGTTAAATCGCTGAAAACAAAAGTTAAAAGAAAAATTAATGCAAATCTGGCTTCGGAGGATTACAATATTAACGATGAAGTGGCAGAATGCCATTTAGAATATGTATTAAAAAAGTGGTACTCTGACGGAGATTGTTTCAATATTAATGAAAACAGGCTTACCTATTATTTTTATCAGAGATTCTTTTCAGAATGCAATATATTAGGGATTGAGTTTGAAGATGCATTCAATTTCCTTGTCAAGTCAAGCCAAACACAGCAATATGAATATCTTTTTGCGCATAGAGGCGAAGCAGAGATAGAGAAGATTGGAGAAAAAACAATATAACACATATAGTGGTCAATTCAAT
>AERA01029645.1_pt1 | contig 33802 bp, 33 predicted proteins | sample 267968 | NCBI WGS metagenome assembly AERA01 (sample SAMN02954363, study PRJNA61401) | activated sludge metagenome | biome: terrestrial; feature: wastewater treatment plant; material: activated biomass; isolation source: activated biomass of an industrial wastewater treatment plant | reverse complement strand
AACGGTTCTCCTGAAATGACCAGATGCCGCAAATAAGCCAGTGAATGCTCGCGGCTCGTCTGCGCCGTCGACTCCGGATCGATGGGATCGAAACAGTCTTTCCACTTTTCGTTGCGAATATGAATTTTTCCTCGCCAGGTATACAGTTGACCATGACGAGCGTTTCGCGTCGGCAACACACAATCAAACATGTCAATACCCAATGCAATACTCTCCAGGATATTGGCAGGCGTACCCACGCCCATCAAGTATCGTGGCTTATCTGCCGGTAAAATGTCCGTCACAACGGATGTCATGCTATACATCTCTTCTGCCGGTTCACCTACTGACAATCCACCGATCGCATTGATGGGCATGTTTCGTGAGGCAATGTATTCCGCAGACTGCTTGCGCAGATGTGGATAGGTGCTGCCCTGCACGATCGGCGCCAGGATCTGTTCGTAGCCATACAACCCTTCGGTCTCGGCATGCCGTTTGATACAGCGATCCAGCCAACGATGCGTCATGTGCATGGATCGCGTGGCATATTTTTCATCACACGGATACGGCGTGCATTCATCAAACGCCATGATGATATCCGCCCCGATCTGCCGCTGGATGTCCATCACATTCTCGGGTGTGAAAAAATGTTTTGACCCATCGATATGGGAACTGAATTTTACGCCTTCCTCTTTGATCTTCCGCTGCTGGCTTAACGAATAGACCTGGTAGCCACCGCTATCTGTGAGCAATGGCTTCTTCCATCCATTAAAACCATGCAATCCGCCTGCTCGCTGGATGATGTCCATACCCGGACGAAGGTAGAGGTGATATGTATTGCCAAGGATGATTTGCGCTTTGACTTGGTCGACCAACTCCTGCTGGTGTACTGCTTTCACGGTGCCGGCAGTACCGACGGGCATGAAGATGGGGGTTTCTACTTCACCATGCGGTAGACGTAATATTCCTGCGCGTGCGCGGGAGTGGGGATCTGAGGATAGAATCTCAAATTGCCGGTGTGCTGCCCCTAAATCCCCTGAAGAGGACTTTGGGCTCCCGGCCCCAATTAAATCTTTACTTCCCGGTGATAATTCCCTATCTTTCATAAAATCTTTATTGCATGGGCACCAGCATGCATTTCGGCGCACGGCGTAATAATATACTGTATTCCAGAAAACTTCGGCTGCGGATAACCATGGCCGAAGAAATACTGTGGAACCACATCAAGAAAAAACAACTTGGCGTCCGCTTTCGCAACCAGCATCCCGTTTCAAGCTTTGTCGTTGATTTCTATTCGCACGAAATTCGTCTTATTGTCGAAGCTGACGGAAGCATCCACGACCAACCAAATAATGCAGTTTATGATGAATTCCGCGAACAAGAACTGATCGATCTCGGCCTGCACATCATCCGCTTCCGAAACGAAGAAATCATATATGACATCGAAAGTGTACTCAGCCGCCTGAAAGAAAAAATCGCTGAACTGCAAAAACCAAAAACTCCTCCACCACCCAAAACCCCACACGAACCCCATAACCCCCTGTCAGAAAGAATGTAAGTCCCCTTTAGGGGATTTAGGGGCGAACAAAACTCCTGCCAGTCCAACCATCCCAAACTCAGTCCGCAACACCCCCGCATCTACCACCCTCCTGTTCATCCCGCTGTACACCCAAAGCGCATACTCATCGGCGATAAACACTTTTATACCGGTCATATCATCATCTGCAAAACATGCCCCGCCATTCAACTCACGCAATAAACCGGAAATCTCCACATCTTTCTGACCGGAAGTAATCGCCAGCACCGGCGAACCCGCTTCCATATATTCAATCCACTTCCCCGTAATCACACCCGTGACCTCCGGATTGGAAATGGTCAGCATGACATTTATTCCTGCTTTACGCTGCAGCAGTCGAACCTCTTGTGGTGAGATGAGGCCATGATTTTTTAAAACAGAATCAAGATGAAAATGTCTTGCAGTTTCTTCCCACCATGCACCATCCTTCCCGGCATAGTCGATCTGAAATTTTGATGGATCTATTTTCCCTTCATCCATCAAATTCCGGATAGCAGAAAAAAGTGCCGCTTCATTGCGTTGCTCCATAAACATGGAACCGGTATAGACAATATGAAACTTTGCTGTGTTCTCCGGTGGCGGTGGCGTGTAGTCGGATGACACACCGTTTCGCAATACGCGGACATTGGCGTTATACGACTTTAACCGTTCAGCCAATCCTTCCGAAACTGTGGTGATGACATCAGCACTTTGAAAAAAGGATCTGTAAAATCGGTCATGCCAACCCGGAAAAAACTGATGACTTGTATTCGGGTCGACGATCAGGTCCCTGAAATCCGCAATCCAGATAATGTGAGGATGAAGCTTTTTAAGGATCCACGTCGCATAGTGATCCGCAAACGGACGATAGGAAGAATAGACATGCGTCAGCTTTTCTTTTCGGATCAACTTGGAACCTCGAACGACCAGCTGAAGCCAGTACAAGATGCTCCCTTCACCAATCAAAACATTTACCGGAAAGGTGTTGATCAACCTGATCATCCATTGCGAAAATGATGACGTTTTTGACTGTTCAGGCAGTGCACCATCTTTGGTTCGACGGCGAAGGAATGTTCTGTAATCAAAGGATCGTACAGGATGAACCTGGATCGAATCACCGGACCTATCCTTGCTGGCTGGCATATGCGAGGTCATCACATGCACATCGCCGGTGATCTCTGACACCGCTTTCGCCACCCTGAAATTGCGCGCAGGCGCAGAACCCCAGGCGGGCGGAAAATGATATAGCAGGAAAAGAAAACGGGAATTCAAGCAGGAAGACGTTTCTGCTTAGTCAGACCAGCTCTGTCGGAGCATGGCATACAACTGATCGGCAATGATGCGGTCGTCAAATTCAAGGAGGGCTTTGCGGCGGCCGGACTGACCCATCTCCATTCGGGATTGCTGATCCAATTGGATGAACGATTTCATCGCCTTAGCCAGGGCAGGCACATTTTTCACGGGCACGAGAAAGCCGGTTATGTTTTCGTCAACCGTTTCCCGGCATCCGGCTGTTTCCGTTGTGATCACAGGTCGTTCCATGGACATCGCTTCCATGATCACCCGCGGCATGCCTTCCCGATAACTCGGCAGAACAATACAATCGGATTGCTCATAATAGGGTTTGATCCGATCGGCCGATCCATGATAATGAATGTCCGGATCACGGATCCATTTCACCAGGTCCGCATTGCGAACCGTAGATGGATTCTCTTTATCCAAATCACCTACCAGCCAGAAACGGGCCTGAGGGTGATCCTGTTTGACGATCCGCGCAGCCTCGATAAACTCGCGAACCCCTTTGTCATACAACAGGCGACCAATATAGGTGAATGTGATCCAGTCTTTTTCCCGGGTATCACCATTAGGCGAGAAATATCGGGTGTCCACCCCACAACCTTTAATTGATGTGCTCTTACGTTTTGGCACCAGGCCCGTCTGTTCAAACAAAACACGATCATCATTATTTTCAAAGATGATCCTGCGATGAAGCCGTAATGACATTTTGTACAACAGGCGGGTCACCATGTGGATCCAGCCTTCGTGAATCAATGAATAACCAAGACCAGTCACCACGGCAAAAGAGGGGATCCTGCAAAGTTTCGCCGCGAATCCACCATAGATATTCGCCTTCACTGTATAGTGGATGATCCAGTCGGGCTTGTATTTCCGATAAATGCGGATCAACTCCAGGCACAACCTGAGGTCGAGTAACGGATTCACACTGTCCCGGTGCAAATGGCGCAATGGAATGTGAGTAACCCCCGGCCAATGCTCCGAGTAAAAAATAAATTTGTCAACCGGCGCGATAACAAACACCTCATGGCCTTCGTCAACCAGTTTGCGTAGCACGTTCAACCTGAAATTGTAGATATTCCAGGTGGTGTTGGCCACAATGGCTATACGCCGGGGTTTCATGCGGGATTACAAATATTTATCAAGATCTTTTTTCTTCAAGGCTTCTCTCACCTCCTTGATGGCCTGCTCGTCTTTTTTGGGATAGATCAGTAGCGCATCATCGGTATCGACAACGATATAGCCCTCCAATCCCTTCACGATGATGAGCTTGGGGTTTTTAGCAAAAACGATTGAATCTTTCACCTCATCGGCCTGGGTCAGTTTATTCAACAGCACATTACCGGATTTATCTTTCTCCAGGTGATCATGCAGTGAAGCCCAGGTCCCGAGATCAGACCAGCCCAGGTCGCACGGAATGGTATAGACATTTTTGGCGCGTTCGAGGATCGCGTAATCCACGGAAATGCTTTCTGTTTTCGGGTATTCGGTCGACAGGAATTTTTCCTCATCCGTCGTATTATACACCTCCATTCCGCCGGAAAGCACATCATAGATCCCGGGCGCATATTGCATAAACGCGCGAAGGATCGTCAGGGAGCTCCAGATAAAAATGCCGGCATTCCAGGCAAATGATCCGGATTGCAAATACGCTTCCGCCGTTTCCCGATCAGGCTTCTCTCTGAACGAAGTTACTTTTCGCACTTCGGCATTGTCCTGTTTGTTGTATTCGATATATCCATACCCCGTATCAGGGCGTGTCGGTTCGATGCCCAGGGTAATGATGCTGTCTTCCGTGCGCGCGTGCTCCACCGCCTTCTGGATGACGCGAACAAACTCCTTCGTCTTTTTGATGATATGATCGGCCGAGAGGATCACACAGATCGCGTCGGGATCATGTTTGTTGATCTTCATCGAAGCGAGGGCAATCGATGCTGCCGTATTATTCCGCGATGGCTCCTGAATGATCTGCGCATTACTCAGGTCGGGCAGACTTCGACGTACCAGGCTGTAATACTTCCGATGGGTGACCACATATACATGATCGGCGGACGTGATCTCCAGCGCGCGTTCATACGCGAGACGAAGAAGTGATTTTCCTATTCCGGTAATATCCAGGAATTGCTTGGGCAATGCCTCCCGGCTGGCGGGCCAGAAGCGTGAACCCACCCCACCCGCGAGGATCAGCACATATGGTTTTACATTATCCGCCATGCAATGGTTTTAGATTTTAGTTTCTACCATTTAGATTCATCGTTGATAGAATATCAACAATCCGCTCTGCGGCTATTCCATCCCAAAGAGGAATTTGCTGTGCCTGTTTCCATTCCCCGGCAATCATTTGATGAATAAAGCCGGACAATTTTGTCTGATCGGCAACCAGCTCATTGGTCCCCAGCGTAATGGTCTCCGGTCGTTCCGTGCTATCGCGCAGGGTAATGCAGGGAATATTCATTACCGACGCCTCTTCCGTGATCCCACCCGAATCAGTAACCACGCCCCGGCTGTGCTTCACCACATAGATAAATTCCAGGTAACTGAGCGGGTCGACGATCTCCAGGTTGGAAAATGTCCGGCCAAGTGTATCGTACATCTTTCGGGTACGTGGATGCATCGGGAATAAAACGACAAAATCACGGGCTGCGGTATTAATGAGTTCCAGGAGGCGAGCTAATTGGTCCGCACTATCGACATTGGATGGCCGGTGCAACGTGAGGACGAGATAGGGTTTGTCGCCAATCCGATCATCAAAAAAGGAAGGCTTTCGCAATTTCTCCAGATGGGACATCAGCGAATCGATCATCGTATTGCCCACAAAGAAGATCTGATCTGACGTATGCCCAGAAGCCAGTAAATGCTTATTGGCGGTTTCGGATGTCGTGAAAAAATAATCGGTGATGCTGTCGGTCACAGTCCGGTTTATCTCTTCCGGCATGCTCCAGTCACCCGACCGGATACCGCCTTCGACATGCGCGACTTTCACTTCAGCCTTCTTCGCCACAATGGCGCAAGCGAGTGTTGAATTGACATCGCCCACGACAATACACAGATCGGGCTTCCACTCCTGGATGGCTTGTTCATAACCGATCATGATCTGCGCCGTTTGTGATGCTTGTGTCCCGGAGCCCGCGCCCAGGTTGATATCGGGCTCGGGAATTTGCAATTCTTCAAAAAAGCTTTGACTCATATTCCGGTCGTAGTGCTGACCGGTATGGACAAGCCTGTATTCGAAAAAAGGTTTTTCTTTTTGCCGGTTATACGCTTCCAACTGCCGGATGATCGGGCTGATCTTCATGAAATTGGGGCGGGCGCCGGCGATGATATCGATTTTCATAAACTGATTGTCACAATTCGATTAAGGTTTTCGGGCTTCTACAATTAATGTGTGTGGAAAGTCGAAATCGTCTTCATACTCCTTACTGAAAACCTGCGTGTCAAAACATTGCGGATATGATGTGGTTCGGGTCGGCAAATGCTTCTGCACCGCTTTAAACCCTGCCTTTTCCAAAAGTTCCTGCAGATAAGAATACGTGAGAACAGTCAGGTGTTCTTTCCGACAAAAAATGAAATTCTCGAACTTGCCACCCAAAGAATCCCGTTTATCCGGAAAGTCTCCAAACCATTTTTCATCCTTCGCCACATACTTTTGGATCGCACTATCCCCATTTGGTCCACCGATTCGAACACAACCGCCCGATTTCAAACATCGGAACAATTCGTTCATATGTCGTTGTAAATTGGGAAGGTGCTCAATGACATGATGGGAATAAAAACAATCCACGGAATTATCCCGAAATGGAAGTGGAAATCGCAAATCTGCCCATACATCAATTTTGGCTGTGAATAAATTGGCATCCACATTAATCCAGCCGTCCAGATAATTTCGCTGACCTGGTCCCAGATGTACCCGGATCTTCTTTGTATTGCGGCTGACGGGTGACTTGAATGCCCTGTAAAGACTGCCGGACAAACGCATTATGGGACTGGAAATCGCGTAATAAAATGCCTTTAACTGTCTGGAAATCATATCTGTTTAATTATTGACCTGGTTTGCCACTAGAATTATAATTTATTTCGATCAAGCCAATCTGCCAAAACGACAAGCTTCCATATACGGCTCCAAAGTACAGATGGATCGCCGGCCAGGAAGTTTTTCCACTTTCCCAATACTTCTGGCGCATTGAACTCCTTTCTGTGGACAAGAAATTGAATTTTTTCATCCGAAAAATCACGTAGTTCCTTCTTAATCCAGTGGTCAAACGGAAGTGTGAATCCCATTTTCTTGCGGCCGGCATATTCAGATGAAATCCGGGGCGCCAGCGATTCTACTAACAATTGTTTGGGTGAATGTGGATACTTCCATTGATCAGGAACTGATAGAACAAATTCAATCAATCTGTAATCGAAAAACGGTACCCGCACTTCCAGGGCATGTGCCATAGCCATCTGGTCCGTGTCTCGCAGCAGCACATCGCGTGTATACGTTTCCATTTCACCGACAGTGCACTGACTCAATGTATCAAACCTGCTGATCACAGGGCGAAGTGATATCAGCCGTTCGATGACCTCATCATGCTGCTTTCCGACATGGAGCAATTCCAATACTTCATTTACATTGTAGGCACGACGCAGCAAAGGATATAGATTCTGCAGATCCCAGGCCGGTAATCGGAGGATTTCATTGATCTTGGGTTGTCTCGCAATCGGGAATTTTTCGTTGAGTGATGCCAGCCCTTTTCGAATGGAGAGGGGTAACTGGCCAATCCATCTTTGCCTCATCAGGCGATCATAGATCAGGAATTTGTTATAGCCGGCAAAGAGCTCATCGCCGCCCAACCCGGACAAGGCTACTTTGATCCCGGCTTCACGGATATACTTTGACACCATATAGGTGTTCGGTCCGTCACCACTGGGCGAATCCATGGCCTGCAGGATCTCATCCAGGGCATCGAGAAAGATGGTCGGTTTAACCGTAATGGCATGATGGCGTGTGTTGTATTGTCTGGCCAGTTGAGCGGCAAAACCGGATTCGTCATACCTGGCTTCATCAAAGCCCAACGTGAAGGTCTCTACGGGTTGCGTCGACAATTCCGCCATACAGGCCACGACCATTCCCGAATCAATTCCGCCCGAAAGGAACGCGGCGACCGGCACATCGGCGATCATCCGCAGCCGCACAGAATCGAGAAACACCTCCTTGACCTTTACCTTTGTTGCTTCGCGATCCATATCCCGGAGCTCCACCGAATCATAGCCCCAGTACTTTTCCTCCTTGAATTTACCTGTGCGCACTTTGGCAAAATGGCCCGCCTGAAGTTGGTACACACCTTTGATCAGCGTATTTCTTCCCATCGGCGCCTGGTACATGAAATACTCCTGCAAATGCGTTTCATCAAGCTTTCGCTCAATCAATCCGGAGGATAACAGACTACGAAGTTCGGAACCGAACACAAAAAAAGAGTCCGACTGCGCATAGTATAAAGGCTTCTTTCCCACCCTGTCCCGGGCGATGAATAACTCCTTCTCCCGCTTGTCCCAAATCGCAAATGCGAACATACCATTAAGCCGATCGAGGCACTTTGCCCCCCATTGGTCATACGCGGCCAGGATCACCTCAGAGTCAGAAACCGTTTTAAACGGATACCCCGAAAGTGCTTCCCTGATTTCCTTGTAATTGTAGATTTCCCCGTTATAAACAATCCCATATCGTTGATGTACGTCCCACATCGGCTGATTGGCCTCCGGGCTGAGATCAATGATCGATAACCGGCGATGCCCAAGCTGAATATGCTCATCAGTATAAATCCCCTCCGCATCCGGACCGCGATGGGCAAGGCGTTTCGTCATCTGCCGGATGGCATCAGGAGGTGGACCGTTTTGCGTGTGATGGAGTATGCCGGCAATGCCGCACATAAATAGAGGGATCAGAAATATTGAAAGAGCTTCCGGAGTGGCTTCAGGGTCAACGTAAAGAAATAGGGTTTCAAATTATTGACTTTCCAGGCTTTCCGATCTTCCCGGTTGGCCTTCAACCGGTTTAGCCAGGAGGCATTACTGTTTCCTCCTGCCCGCATTTTGACAGTAATACGCGGTAAATAGGTAACGGAAATCCTGTTTTTATATAAAAACCGCAGCATTAACTCATAGTCTGCTGCTGAACGGAACTGAAGATCAAATTTTCCAAACTGATCATATATTTTCTTTCGGACGAAAAACGTGGGATGCGGTGGCATCCAGCCGAAAAGGAATTTTGATCGCTTGAATTTTCCGGCGATCCAGGTTCGGATCCGCTTGTTCGTATCCTGTGGGGATACATAAATGAGATCAGCGTACAAGGCATCTGCACGTTCTGCTTCCATTTGCTCAACGACCTGGCGGATCACATCCGGATCGGCATAAAAGTCATCGGAATTCAGGATACCGATGATGTCGCCGGTAGCCATGGAAAGGCCTTTGTTCATGGCATCGTAAATGCCCTTGTCCTTTTCGGAAATCACCTGGTGAACATGCGGAAAGGATTTCACTATACCCAGTGTATCATCAGTGGAAAGCCCATCGACAATGATGTGATCAATGTTTGGGCAGGTTTGATGAGCTACACTCTCCAGTGTATCCCGGATGGTATTGGCACTATTGTAGCAGACGGTGATGATACTGACGTTTGCCTGATACCTGCCTGATCCGCCTGATTCCATCTAGTTGAGTGCCTCCCGATGGACAACAATATTTTCCATCACCAGCATATCCATTTTTGTCCGGAGAAAACAATCGAGCGCTTCCTCAGGTGAGTTGACAATAGGTTCATTTTCATTAAACGAAGTATTTAGCAAAATGGGCACGCCGGTTTTTTCATAGAAACGCTTGATCAGCTTGTAATACCTGGGATTCCACTCCGGAGTTACCGTTTGCAGCCGACCTGTTCCATCGACGTGCGTGACCGCGGGGATCTGGCTTCTCTTCTCTGCCCGGATCGGAATGACCTTTTCCATAAACGGAACACGATCTGCGTACTCAAAATAATCCCCTACAAAATCCTGGAGAATGGAGGGCGCAAACGGTCGAAAACTCTCCCTTCGTTTGATCTTGGCATTCAATAATTCCTTCGCATCCGCCCGCCTGGGATCAGCCAATATCGACCGGCCGCCCAATGCCCGTGGTCCGAATTCCGCACGTCCCGAAAACCAGCCCACAACCCCACCGTTGATAAGTCTATCGGTAACGATATCGAATACCTGATCGTCATCATATTCAGTATAGGCGACTTGTTGCTGGTTCAACACATTCTTGACGTCTTCATTCGAGTACCGGCTTCCGAGGTACGCGTTCCAGATGGGCCCTTTTCGTTTTTCATGTTGAAGCTGGTAATGAATAAAAAGTGCAGCGCCCATGGACAACCCTGCATCATGACCGGCACTGGGGACATAAACTTCTGTGAAGGGTGTATTTCGTATGATCTTGCCGTTTGCAACAGAATTCTGCGCCACCCCTCCGGCAATACACACCTGGTTCAATCGTGTCCTGGTGTGCAAATCGTGTAAGAGGTGGAAAATAATTTCTTCTGTGTAACGCTGCACTGAGGCAGCCAGGTCACGATGAAAGTCAGTGAGCGGCTCCTCTTTGCTTCTTGCTTTTCCGAAAAGGCTTTCCAGGTTATCACTAAAAAGTGTTTCAACGTGCGGAATATGATCATCCCCATAATGAATGATATTCCCGCGAGTGGTTGTAAAGCATTTCTGATTCAGCCTGAAATTCCCATCACGGGTCAGTTCAACAACTTGCCGGAGTTGATCCGTAAAGATTGGATTTCCATATGGGGCCAGGCCCATGACTTTATATTCATCTCCATAGTGTGGAAATCCCAGGAATTGGGTCATGGCGCTATAAAAGATCCCGATGGAATGCGGAAAATCCACAGAATCAAGGATCTCCATGGCGCTTCCACGACCGATTCCCTTCATTGTTGTCGTGAAATCACCACTGCCATCCAGTGAGAGTAATGCCGCTTCTTCAAACGGGGAAGCAAAAAAAGCAGACGCCAGGTGTGCCCTGTGATGCTCCACCTGGACAATCTTTTCCTTGATCAGGGCCAATTCTATTCCGGGTGCCAATTTGACCAACTCATTTTCCAGCGAAGAAACTTTTTTCGCATTTGCCAATCGGTTGGTCACTGCTTTAAGCCCGATTCCCGGATGACGCAATACAAAAGCCACTTTTTTCATGCGTTTGGCCGATGGATCCCGGCCTATGCCAATGCGATCGACCTGGTCAAGTGTAATGCCCGCTTCATGCAGGCAAAAAGCTATGGCCTGAAGTGGGAAACCCGCCCAATGTTTGACGCGAGTAAACCGCTCTTCTTCAATCGCCGCAATCAGTTCACCGTCTCTCAATATCGCGGCAGAACTGTCAGCGTGATACGCGTTAATCCCCAGAATATATTTCGACACGATCTATTTGTTGGAAACGACTAAGAAACCCCCGCTGATTTTGCGACCTGCTGGTTGATCCAGGTATACGTTTTTTCCATCCCGGTCCTCAATGGCTGATGGACTTCCCATCCGATCTTTTCCCGGTACAAGCGATTATCCGAGTTCCGGCCGCGCACGCCAACCGGGCATTTGAATCCGTATTTGTCCTGGAATTCCTGCCCCCCGATATTATGGATCCGAATATTCTTCCCGGAAATATCAATTGCCATTTGCGCAAGCTCGTTGATGGTCACCATTTCCTCTGAACCGATATTGACCGGCCCTGTAAATCCGGAATGCATCAGGCGCAGCGTGGCTTCGACGCATTCATCCACGTATAAAAACGAGCGGGTCTGGAGTCCATCACCCCAGACTTCAATTTCTCCACCGTTTGGTGTTTCAGCGACCTTGCGACACATGGCCGCTGGCGCTTTTTCCTTGCCGCCATGCCATGTGCCCATGGGACCAAAAATGTTGTGGTATCTGGCAATCCGAACCTCCAGTCCGTAATTCCGATGGAAAGCCAGGAAGAGTCGCTCAGAGAAAAGTTTTTCCCATCCATACTCCGAATCCGGATTCGCCGGATAGGCGGAAGATTCTTCACAATTCGGATTTTCCGGATCCAGTTGGTTGTATTCTGGATACATACAGGCGGAAGATGAATAGAAAATCCGCTTGACCTTCTTCTTTGTAGCCTCGTGAACCACATTGAGATTGATCAGGCCGGAATTATGCATCACATTGGCATCGTTGTCGCCGGTGAAAATATACCCTGCGCCGCCCATATCGGCCGCCAATTGATAGATCTCATCCATTTCCGGATCTATTACCTCGGCCACCACATTAGGATCACACAGATCGCCCAGGATAAAGTCATCACAGATGTCACTTTTATCCCAGTACTCATTGGGCTTGATATCCGAAACGCGGACGTAATGGCCCTCCGCTTTCAGGCGATGTGCCAGATGACCACCGATGAAACCGCCGCCGCCGAGAACAATTATCTTCTTCATATCACCACTAAAGTTGTGCTAATTGTCTTTGGTTGAATTCCAGCACTGAACCAATTAAATGGTTAAATGCTGCTTTATTCATTTTTGTTGCTTTCACTTTTCTGGATGACCCGGTCTATTCTTTTCATTATGAATAACAATTCAGCATATGCCCGTTGCAATCCATAGAAAACACCACGTCGTCCATCCAGAAAACCAAGTTTGAAGATATACGTGTATAAAAACACTAATGCCGGAGTCAACACCGTATACTTTCTCAACTGATCCACGATCGAAAGTTGAACCCCTGGCATATTTAGTTTCTCCAATTCCTGATCCGCATACATTTTTTGGGACAACAACCATCGATTAAGGGGTTTCCGGTCATCATGCAAAACGGCATTCCGAAGTATTCCGGTTGATCCCCGGATAATCAGTTTCTGGGCGTGACCATCCTGTTCATAATAGCAGTAATCCTTGTTATATAGCACTGGTCTTGGCGGAAGCAGGGTGCCTCGCAAAGGGGTGCCGTGGATACAATATCGAAATGGCGCTTCAAAAGCAACCTTCCCGGTATCCAGCGTCTCTATTTCAGAAATTAACTTCGGGGATATAAAATAATCCGCGTCGAGGGATAAAATCCAACTCCGCTCTGTACAAGTGTGCCCATAGTTCCACTGATTTTTCAAGTTGTCAAACTTGCGAGCTCTGACCGAGACGTTGTCGTACTTGTTGGCTATTTCAACTGTGCGGTCTGTACTTTCACTATCGAGCACAATAACTTCCGCGAATTGATGTAATGCTCCTAGCGTTCTATCCAGGTTGTCTTCCTCATTATAGGTGATGACAATGACCGCTATTTGCTCAATATTCATCTAATTGCAGGAATACAGCAAATGATGGTCAGGATTCCATGTGAGATGCCTGACGGGAAAAAGAACTTTTTTCAGACCGAGCTAATTCCGAGTACATTTTATGGTATTCCCGGATGAGATTTTGTTTACCAAATTTATTCAGAATTATACCGGGTGCACTTTCCCGGATGCGGTGACGCTTGGACCTGTCTTGATAAATCAACTGAATAACATCGCTCCAGTTCGTACTCCCCGATTTATTCACCCAGCCCAAATCATTCTCCCTTACAAAATGACTCAAGCCCACCTGGTCAGAAACCAATACCGGGGTCCCCTGACTAAGTGCTTCCACTACAACATTGCCAAAATTTTCGGTAAACGAAGGCAGGATCAGTAAATCCGAGTGGTACAATTCATCCCACTTTAAATCATCATGAATCGCTCCTTTGAAGTGAATAGGCGTACCCGGAGATACGCTCTCCTTGAGTGCGTTCAGATATAGCTCATCACCGGTTCCGAAAATATCAAGACGCCAGGTGAAGTTAAAATCATCTGAACAGGAATCGATGATAGTCTCGAGGTTTTTGACCGGATCAATTCTTCCAAGGAAGATCATCCTGAAAACATCGGATTCTGGCCGAACGTTTGGAATCCGGTCGTGCAAGGAAAGAATATTACTGATGATGGTGCTGTCAAACTTGGGAAGAATACGGCTGAGCTCGGATACCTCCTTTTCAGAAGTCAAATGCAAATGACATTGGGAAAGCAGGCGTTGGCCAATCCATCGGTGAAATACCCTTTTTAATCCCGCATTTCGATGCTGAAAAGAAAAGCGGGAAAAGGTGCCTCGTGCAGATAAAACAGGTCGGATACCTTTAATTATGCATATCAATACCGAAGGAATACTGACCAGGTTCCACCAGGCATGCAGATGGATCACATCAAACGATCTGGCCGTTCGCCAAAGGCGAATCAATAATCCCGGGCTGAAATTTGTTTGGTCCTTTGTCCAGCGACGATGATAAAATACCCTGACCTGGTTAATCACCAATGGCACACCCAATTGAATATCCAGATTCTTTGGGCCATTCGCGTTTGTGGCATACACTGTAACCTGATCCGTAGAGGAATCGGCCAGGGCCTCACACAAATCTGCAACAGAAATGGTCGGGCCACCGTAATGAGCAGCCGGTTTATATGCCGGTATAATATGCAGGATCCTCAATTGAAAATTGTATTCCGCTTCAAGGGCATAGCGATTCGTACATCGACCGGTATTGCGAAACGATATGATCCATTTCATACCGCCTGATATTCAAAAACCCTCTCTGTATCAGGTCCAATTGTAAGGACTTACTTTCAATCATCTGCTTGAATGCGGCATGGATCTCGGCCACAGACTGTTCATCTTTGACAAATAATGCCGCCTCACCGGCAACCTCAGGCAATGAACTATTCGATGAACAAATGACCGGTCTTCCAACCGCATTTGCTTCAATGATCGGCATTCCGAATCCTTCATACGTACTCAGGAAAACCACAAAATTGCACTGCTTGTACTGTGCATACACTTCTTCATATGACAGTCCAGAAAAGTTTGAATATGAAATGCGATGATCTTCTAGTAATTTAACTTGCGCGCCATTCAATCGACCTATAATGACCAGCTCACAATCAAGACCTGATAAGCCCCGGATAGTATTTTCTATGTTCTTGTAGTGGATTGTCCCCACTTGCAAAAAAACAGGCTTATCCCGGTGTTCAGGAAACGGAGCTGGTTTGAAAATTTCTGGAACAGGGTTGTGAATCCGAATCATTTTGTGCGCTACGCTACGGCTCACTCGATTTATGACATCATTAAGCGTATAGTCCGAGACCGTCACTATCTTATCAGCAAACCTGACCGGGAGAAAAAGCCAAACCCACCAATACACCCACTTCTTCCACCCCTTTAGTTCCTTGAAACGACCGATATCATGAATGGTGATCACGACTTTTTTCCTCCAGATCCATGGAGCTAAAAAGTAAATATCACTTGTGATATGAATACTATCAACAGGGTGTCGGGAAATAGCCCTAAGGTTCTGGAACAAATTCTTCCTGTCATCATAATAATAGGCGGATACTTCAAAAGTATCTGCCAGCTTTACCATAAGTCCCCTATAAATTTCCTCTACACTTGTGCCGCCCCGGCCAGGATCCCGAAAGACAAACAGAATGCGATTTCTTATGCTCAAAGCGAGATCCTGAGAAAACTCTTTAACAATATTCGCATTGCCCCGATAAATATTATAAACTTGAAGAGGGCGTTAATATAGCTTGCCACACTGATCTCAGTCACCGTAATAGATGTAAAATAAATGGCTACAAACCATAAAAACATTGTAGGTCGCTTTGTGCTCAGCGTCACAAAGCCTGTATACATCTTGCCTATAAGCAAGCCCATGAAACCCAGAAATAGAATACCCCACTGCCCAAAATCCACATAGGCGTCTCCTATAGGTCCAAGCGTTGAGGAATGATACTTGCCCAACCTGATGCCCGTATACTCTTCGAAATAATCCTGTTGGCCGACCACTGGCTTACTCGGCCATAGGAGCCGCGGCACAAATGCTGTTAACGTATTCATAAGCGTGACTTCTCCACCAGCGTGTGGACGTCTGTCCGGCACATAATCCATGGACATGGAAACCAATGCGCCCTGATTCAATCGATTAATGAGTCCTAATTGTGCGCCAGGCTCGAGCAATCTGGATGGCTCGGTTATTTGCTCGCCAATGAGATCGACAAACAATCCTGGATCCTGTCTGATCTCGCGATCAATCCGGGATGAATTTGCACTGCTATCAATTAACCAGGTCTCTTCCCGATACGCTGTTTTCACAACTTGCAGAATGGCTATGGCCCATAAGACCAGTACCAGGGAGCCCAATTTCATCAGAAAAGGCACTTGCAGCTTCTCTTTGCACCCAATCACTACTCCCAAAATGATCAGCCAGAATATGACGGTTCCGATCATACCATTCAGCAATGTGGTCATGATCAGAACAAGAATACCCGCGGCCAGTAAAATCCATTTATATACTGATGTCGTAAAAAGCTGCGCACACAGCCCGATGAAAAAAAGATAAGAACACAAATGGAATATAAAACTCAACCCTCCCGGAACTGAATTTTGAAAAATCCAGAAAGGCAAGCCAATTACCATCAGCGTTAACGCTACCCCCTTCCTCCTGGCAAAGTATTCACTTATACCGTTAAAAATATGATCAATACGACCGTCCCATTTTTTATACCTAAAGAGCGGATAGATCATCCCAAACAAGAAAAGCAGTGTCCCAGGTACCGCATATTCGAAATAGGTTTCAAATGGAACATTCATGCGCAGCCCCATCCATTGGAGGACAGCAGGCGCAAAAAGCCACTGGGTTACCGCAATCAATGCCAACAGTTCCAAAAAAACAAATTTTGCACCGACTCTTTCCAGGACAAAAAGCAATAGAAACAATTCCAGCCCTAAAATAAAAGACTGTAAAATTGTCAACGATTGACTGAACGTCAACAAAATCACAATAATGGAAGTCAATATATACTTTGTCATTCAGTCGAATGCGAAAGTGTCAGTTTGTTCCGAAAAAGCCAATAGACAACAAGCAACTGCAGGCAAGCGGTTATGACCATGCTTATGCCGGCCCCCCAAACTCCCCATTTGGGTATCAACAGAAAATTCAGTGTCACATTAATCAAGGCGCCGAATCCGTAATGAACCAAAATGAGTCGGGTCCTTCCGACTGCATAAATGACCTGCTCATAAAAAACAATCGATGAAAAGACCAGATAGGCTAATGCCAGCAACGGAATCAAGTCAAAAGACTCTACGTAGTTCACTGAAAGCAATAGCCGACCGATCCAGGATCGAAGAAAAAATACAATCAGCACCAGTCCGACCCCCAAACCGATGTAAAGCATAACCCGCTTATGGGTCTCTCGAATCAATTCCTCTCGCTGGTCCAGATCCTGGGCTTTCTGATACATCGAAGCGTTGTAGTAGGATATTATTGTTCCACTCATTAATAAAAACATCTTGGAACCAATGCCCGCAGCCGCTGCATAAATTCCAACCTCTCTTTTAGTATAAAACCAATCCAGGAGCCATTTGTCCAAATTATTGACCATCCAGACGAACAATGGAAGCGCCAGGATGGGTTTGGCAAATGAAACAAGCTTCTTAAAGTGTGGGGAATGTATTGTGGCATACAAGGACTTGATCTTTATGCTTCGGTGTGGTATAAACACGACCAGGCCAAGCATCATAACCAGGCCTTCGGAAATGATATTTGCTGTCCATAAGTCTCCAAACGAGCCTCCGTTGAGAAAACGAACACTGAGGAGTATTAAAAGTATGCTCAGAACCGGCAAGGAAAGCTGAACGAGTGATTGAAGGATGGTCTTACCCCGAATATTGATATGATTAATATGGAGCGCAGAATGATTTTGAAAGAATATATGCGACAACAATAATCCCCCTATCCACCATGGTACCCATTTTACCAGGCCACCTAAAATAATACAAAACAGGATCAACACAAATATCCAGATGAGCAGTGAACGGTAGAAAGCTAACAGTCCAGCCCCTTCTTCCCGGTAGTAAAAATGCCGATAGGCCTGAATAATTGGCGTGGTAAGTACTGATGCATACAAGCTCACGATGTTTGCAAAAATGAAATAGCGACCGAATTCTGTCGGCGAGTAGTGTGTGGCTATGATCTTACCAAGTGCCACCGTAACCAATGCCGTTACTCCCTGTAGTGCAAAAAAACCGACTTTAGGCCTCAGTCTTCTATACCAGAAATGTGCATTCAGGGTCTGGTAGCTTTAAAAAGGATGTTCTGCGATAAATGCACACGATAGGTTCCTGTCTCAACCATGTGCAGGATCCGAAAAGGAAATGTCATCAGGGGCCACAATACAGCCCGTATCAACCCAAAAAGACTATGGGATAACGGACGATCTTCAAAGGCATTAAAACCACCAAATCCCGCATATGTGGCAATCTGCCCCAAAGATTTCTCAGTAAAAGCCAACTCATGCGTAAAATCCGAATACCGGATTCTCGAACCAAAAATGCCTTCTGCATTTGGAACATGAATTATCACCGTACCTCCCGGACGCAACACGCGAAACGTGGATTGAAGAATCGATAATACCTCTGGCCGGGTAAAATGCTCAATAACATCCAGGTACAATACCACATCACATGATTTGGGTGCAGCGTTCTCCAGGGTTTCCATCAAGTTCCCGTATTCAACCTGATGAATCCCATAATGATGTGCATGATTTATATCCTCAGCCGAAACATCAATCCCGCGCACATTTGTATAGCCAGCGCTTAGAAATACCTTTACAAACCCACCCAATCCACATCCCATATCCAGTATAGCGGCATTCTTGTCCTTTGGAAAACACTTCTTGATGACATACTTCCCATAAGGTTCGTAGGCGGCATATGTACTCACATTGATATCACGACGAAACAACCTGGAATATCTCGAGTAAAAAGCTGATTTCCAATCTTCCATTACACTGCAGAGCTGGAGGTTGAATGATCCCAGATACGAGACAGGAGATTGCCCTTTACGAAAAGAACATTCCGTTCGAAGGCAATACTGGATATTGTCCGATCAAATGAGCCAAACTGAACCGGATGAAGGTCTGCCTGACGCAGCTTTTCGACCAGTATTCCGAAAGTAGGTTCCTGGTCCCGGTACTGAGGAACAAACGTGCATTCCAGAATGACCAAATCCGCTTTCGCAAAAATTTCCATTCCACCGTCAACAACCTTGGTTTCAAAACCCTGCACATCCACTTTCACAACTGTTTTGAAAAACTGGATCTGATCTTTGTATTGGTCCAATCGATGCAGGGCTACCAGTTCTTTCCGTGTAAAATGTTGGTTTCGATATTCAAGGTCATCCCCGTACCTCAGAAAGGAAGTCAGTCCGAAACCCTCTGCCACATTGATCTCCTGCTGTCCTTCTTCGTCACCAATCGCGGTATTGAATACCTTGATCCGATTATCGTTTTCGAATCGTTTTATATAGGCTTCATACATCGCGTGCACGGGCTCGAATGCATACACATGTGTGTTTGGAAAGTAGCTCAGAAAATCCGCGCTCCAGTATCCTGAATTTCCACCAACATCAATCAGGGTCAATTCTTCACCGGGAGTTAAAAACCTGTAAAGCCAAATATACTCCTCGTGATTATGGGGTTCTTTGCGGAGTCGTTTGAATATTTCTTTGGGCATATGGAAGCCTCTTCGCTTGGCCTCTTTAATTTCATTATACAAATACGCCCGGAACTGAACTGCCGAGGAGAGATGAAATACGCCAAGTCGATTACCCATAAGACTCTTGTTGCGGCACACGATTGATCCTGTTCCATGCCATAGACTTAATCCGCTCAAACCAGCCAACCGGTATCAGAATCGCTGCCGGGGTAGCGACCAAATACAAACCCAAAATCCTGACCTGATCCACTATCCTCAACATTGAAAACTGGGGCAACAAAGCAGGCCACATGCCCAAGGCAATACCAACAGACTCCGGAAGCGCCTTGTGCTTTTTATACGTGATAATCCAATATGGAAGGGTGGATACATACACTTTTCGTAACACCTGGTAGGTGTATTTACTGTCCTTTATTCCTGCATCCTGAAATGCTGCAGTTAACACATTCACTACGGATGGCAACCCTCCATTTACAATTTTGAAATTCTTCCATGATTTTGTGATGTTATCAAGGAAGGATTTCCGGTTTTGTTCATTTGGCAAGATATCCTTTATAATCACCGGTTCACGAATTGAAAAAAGCTGGCAATAGCTTGTTATCATCAAGCAGCCCATATACATCTGACTGTATACACTTTTTTCAAATTTCCCCGAGTTGAATTTAAGGTAGGCATCACGTTTAAAGATGAGGCCTCCGACAAAACTGAATCGGGAGCACTGCTGAATGGCCACCTCTGGTCCGGAACCGATTAGCTCTGTTCGAACTGCCCTGTATTCCGGTTCTTGGGTATCTGCGTTGATATAACTTGTATAACCCAACTCCGGCAAGTGATTTCGATTGAGGAAGTCAGACAATTGTTTCAAATGATACTTCGGGTTGATCGTGTCATCATTGCCAATAATGATCACGTACTCACCGGTGGCCATCTCAATGGCATTTCTAAGGTTTCTGTCGTAGCCTTGATTCGTCTCAAATCGATGGTATTTCAATGGAAACCGATATCCGGGAATGAAGTTCCGGATCTGCGTCTCCGTGTCATCCGTAGAAAAATCGTCACTGATGCAAACCTCTACATGTTCATATGGCTGCTGTGCGATCATCTCCAGACTGTGCTTTAAAAACCGGATACGGTTATACTGCGGAATACAAATGGAGAATCGTAAATCTGTTGCTATGGAATCAGTTTTCTGTAACAATTGAGTCAATTGAATCTACAACAGGAATTAAATCTGCTGCCCGAAAACAGTAAAGGCAGGCCCTTTGGCCACCCTTTGCTTAACAAATTCCAAATCCCGTAAGTAAAGCGTGTTATATGCGCCAAACTTTTCAACTGGTAAAAACGATCTGTCCATTGGATCATACTGGTAGGTCTGAAAACCAAGCTTCAGCAGGTCCTCATGCAGTTTGTTTTCATCAAATCCGTACCGGTGGCCGATTCCCGGCAACTCAATAATAATGGCCTTTACTGTATTATCACTCAAGGTCCTTCCGCCACCGCGAACAACTTCCGTTTCAAATCCCTCAACATCGATCTTTAAGAGTACAGGAATCGAATGCGTCCGAGTCACCGTATCAAGAGATAATAAAGGAACGGATGTAGTACCAGGACCGCCTTCCCTGGAAACATGATTCTTCGTGTCTTGCGTATTTGTAAACTGCACTGTTCCGTCTTCTCCTCCCATGGCGGCATTGTATGCGGACACAAGGGATTCAATCCGGTTTGCTTGAATATTGCGTTTCAATCGTGCATAGGTGGCCGGAATCGGCTCAAATGTCAGGCTCTTAGCTCCGACATGTCCACTGGCCAGAACGGTGAAACTACCTACGTTTGCACCTATATCTGCAAAAGTGTCCTCCGGACGTAAAAAATGGAGTAAAAACCCCATATCCCTGAACTCATGCAAACCACAATACAGATTGCCTGTAGCACCAGTCATTCCGGACTCGAGGATCAACTTGGTTCTAGTGGTAAATGAATGTACATATGGTTTTTTCGTGAGGCGACTTCGGATCTGCCATTTGAACCATCGCCAGATCGCAGCTATTCTGCTCTTCCGGTTCAATGGATGGTTCCAGATAAATCGGAGCGTTCGAATCAGGTTTTGCATGTAGTTGATAGTATGATATTATCTAACCCGGATACAGAATACTCAGCATACTTCTGAATCGATTTTCATAAGTATGATGCTGAAGAAAATGTTCTTGTTGCAGATCTGCAATTTCGTACCGTTCCTGTGGGTTAGCGAGATAATGCCAAATCAATTCCCGAGCCTCACTCATGTTCCGAAATGAGTACTTTTCTGGCGGAACCGGGGAATAATCATGGAGGATATCTTTGAAATCACACAGTTGAAATCCGCCTATGCCGTTTATCTCGAAGTACTTGTTATTCACCGCCTCGATCTCAGCATAATGAAAACAATTAAAGATGATCCTTGAGCCCCAGATCTGGAGTGCCTTATCCTGGTCGATAATGACCCTGTTCATAAAATATCGTTCAAGACTTTTTGGAAAATAGCGGCCCTTGACACCGTACAATTTAATCTTGAGTCGTTCATCAAGGATTTGCTCAATAATCTTCACCCGATACGGATACATGTTTCCAAAAAACATCACATCAGTATCCACCTGGTCTTCTAATGCAGGACGATCTACATTGGGGCGCTTATGCATCCCGGGATTGAAGGCTTCGGGCAAGTAGTATGCATTGAGCCCCGCTTTGTCCTTAAGGAAGCGCTGCATGAAAGGCTCCTTGGTAAACAGAAAATCGTAGTTGGATGCAAGGATCTGTTGCTGCTGAAGATTGACCAGTGCATCCGGATTCAAATGAACTGTGGTAATGGAAGGCCGAGCCTGCTTGATGAGTTTTATCGTATCCGGATGAATAAAGCGATACACGGCAAGCACAATATCCGGCTCGTAGTCCAGGATACGCGCCGCCAGTTGTTTAGCTTTATACCGGTCATACGACTCAGAAAGTAATCGGATATAGTAGTGCGCTACCTGGCTGCTTTTTGATAAAAAATAAAGATCAAATATCTGCGCATCATGGCCCATTCGCTGGAGTGTGTCCTGCAAATGATGCTCCAATGAGTCCTTTGACGGAAGGCCGATTATCGCCCAGCGCATAGGAGGATTTGTGTCACCAAAATCGGGTATCAATCATTATTGTTTCCCTGAAACTCAACAATCTTCAAATCGGCAATGGTGCGGCCAATCAGGTCGCCGTATGTCTTCGCTTTCAATATCTCTGTCTGACCCGAAAATTCAAACGGATTCGTTTGAGGTGGCGCATTTCGGAAAAAATTACCGACACTATGGATACTGCTGAATGGCCCTGAATCCCAGCTGATCTTGTTCAGGAGGTCAGTACCACCCATTCCCCCAAAATTATTATTGATCAATACCAGGTTACCACCACCCTGGGTGATGATATAATCCTCACTGACATGTCCGTAAAAACAGTTGTTCATTAATGTAGTGAAAGAAATGTTCTGCGAGACGGTAGACCGAAAGAATGATTTGGAATTCTCACTATAATTCGATGTTGCCAATGTGTTACAAAGCAAACAAATGATGTCTATAGTATTATGAGCGAATGTGCAGTTTTCAATTTTCACAGCATCCGAAACTTCAATATTTATACCGCCGACCGTATACCCCACAAAGGAACAATACCGGAAATAGAAATTCTTGGTGTTAGCCAATCCTCCTGTAATCGCTGATTCGGTCTGCCAAACAACACCGTCATCTGAATGTCCTCTGAATGTGCAGTTCTCGAAGGAGATTTCTGAAACCTGGAGATTATTGCCTTCGTTTAAATTGACATTCGATGATCCCGGGCCACCACAGCCGGCAAAAGAACAATTCTTGAATGAAATCTGGTAAGTGAATGGAAGCATCTCGATATTGTGCTTCACCAGGTTATCACCTCCTTTTCCAAAATCCATTTGTTCAATCAGGCTGGTGCAGTAATTCTTCAATTGAATCATGCTTTTACCCGCTGGTCCAATCCAGAGCAGGGAGGAGCCGGATTGGGCATTGGCACTCATGGATTGTCCAAGCAGATTAATTGATTTACTGCTTGGGACATTGTTTCCGATCTCCAATGTCTCGCTAATTAAAAACCTGCCTTGTGGAAATATAATATTTATGGAACCTGAATAGTTTCTAGCTATCTCGATAACTTTAAGGACAGGCCCTGTATCATCCAGGTCATCTGCTCCATTGGCCCCAAACCACACAGGATTCAGAGACGACAATGTGCCGCTACCGAATTCTACATCCAATTTCTCCTGAAAAACATGCGAATTGCCAAATACTGTGACTGGCTTATTAAATTTCAACTGCACACCTTCCTTTGCCCATAGGAATGCTCCCGGATAGATAATCACCTCGTGATTAAACTCCTTATTTTGAGAAAATAGTACTGTTTTTTTAAAAACAATAATCTCTGGTTTACTAGCGTCAACTCCTGATGCATTGACGATATTTCCATTGAGAAGAATCAGGACAATCCAAAAAAACAAATACGATTCATTGACATCTGCATCGATTATAAAGTTAAATACTCCAGATTTGGTCGCGGGCGTCGAATGCCCTTTACATCATATACCAGTAGTTTGTCTTGGGGTGATTTTGCAAAATGACTCAGATTAATGTTCATGAATTTTTGGTGCCCTACGGCCAGGATCAGCGCATCATAAACTCCATCTGTGTCCGGCTTAAGTGTAATATCATACTCGTGAAGGACTTCCTCCGCATCAGCCAGTGGATCAATCACATCAACGGCAATTGAATAATCCTCCAGCTCCCGGATCAATTCCACCACCTTGCTGTTGCGAATATCCGCTACATCTTCCTTGAAGGTGATGCCCATGACGAGCACGCGGCATTCGCCGGGGTTTTTACCCTTTTCAATCAGGGCCTGCACGACTTTCTTCGCGATGAAGTGCGGCATATAGTCATTGATCCGCCGGCCGGCGGCGATCACCTGGGGCTCGTAGCCCAGTTCCCGCGCCTTGTGCATGAGGTAAAACGGGTCCACACTGATACAGTGTCCACCTACGAGTCCCGGATAGTATTTGTGGAAATTCCATTTGGTGCCCGCCGCCTCGATCACTTCGCGCGTATCAATGTCCATGCGATCAAAAATGATCGCGAGCTCGTTCATCAGGGATATATTCAAATCACGCTGCGTATTCTCGATCACTTTCGCCGCCTCCGCCACCTTGACCGATGGCGCTTTGTGCAGTCCCGCGCGAATAATGGCGCCATAGACGTTGGAGATCTCCTCCAGCGCTTCCGCATCATTGCCACTCACGATCTTGAGAATATCCGGCAATCGTTTCACTTTCTCACCCGGCACAATTCGCTCCGGACTGTACCCGTATTTGAAGTCCACGCCGCCCTTCAGACCCGATGCCACTTCCAGTTCCGGCAAACAATCCTCTTCCGTGCATCCCGGATACACTGTACTTTCATAGATCACATAATCACCCGGCTTCAATGCCGCCCCCACACTCCGGCTGGCCTTGATCAACGGATTCAAATCCGGCACCTTGTGGTCATCAATATCCGTTGGCACGGCAATGATGTGAAAATGCGCCTGCTTCAAGTCATCCGGATCGGACGTGAAGTGTATATCACACCCGTCAAAATCTTCGCGACCGAGTTCACTCGACGGATCAATTCCTTCCCGCATCATCCGGATCCGCTCCGGATTGATATCAAATCCGATCACCTGGAATTTCTTCGCAAATTCCAGCGCGAGCGGCAAGCCCACGTAGCCGAGGCCGGTGATGCTGATTTTTTTCTGTTTAGCAATTAATTCGGAATAAATGCCCACTACTTTGTTGTTATCGTTTAAGGTTTAGTGTTGAACGTTTAATGAAATCAGGAGATTCATGACGTATAAACATGGCGTTTTCCTGAATAACATTCTACTTCTGCTGAAGCTGAGCGTCACGCAATCGACTTGTTTTTGCAGCAATAGCATCGATCTGATCCCGAATACCTGATAATTGGGGTTTGGTCCATAAAACCTAAGTCATAGCTCAAAATGCTATGTTGCAGTAGCTCCATCAAACTGCCAAATGCTGTTTCTGTGAAACGAGCCTTTTCCTTGCCAGTGTGTTTGGCACATCCTTCTGCGAGATTAGCTCCAATGGATACAGCAGCTCTTCGCATTTGGCTTATTATACCAAACTTTTCTTCCTCTGGAAAGGCCCGCGTCAATGAATAGATATGAGCTGTCAATGTTCTTGCCTTTTGCCACACTTCCAATCGCTCAAATGAATACGTTTTCATATCTGGTGAATTTATTATGGTGAAGAATATTTACTCTGATAGGACTTACGCTAAACATTAAACGTTAAACCCTAAACATTAAACCCTAAACCCTAAACAGCCTCAATTCTGTAAAAAATTCCCTGCCAGCATGACCCCGCTGACAAGTTAAATAACCATGCCAGCCCCCACCGTCTCATTCGTCCCTTCATCCACCAATATCACACTGCCGGTAATCCGGTTCTTCTGGTACGGATCGACAAACAACGGCAAAGTTGATCGCACGGATATTCGCGCGATATCATTCATTTTAATTTCCCGGTTCTCCATGTCCCGATGCAGCGTATTCACATCCATGCGGTAGCGCACTTCCCGGATGATGCAACGCGCTTCCTTGGTCGTGTGACGCAATAAGTATTTACCCCGCTCCTGCAACGGTTTGTCGTGAAACCAGCAGATCATCAGGTCGACATCCTGTTCCTGCCGCGGCACGTTGTTGACGCGCACGATCATGTCGCCGCGACTCACATCCAGGTCATCCTGGATATGCATGGTGACACTCATCGGGGGAAAAGCCTCTTCAATCTCCTGGTTGTAGCGCTCGATGCGTTTGATCTTTGACGTAAATCCTGAGGGCAAGACCATGATCTCATCACCCTTCTTGAAGATCCCACCGGCTACGCGGCCCGAATAACCCCGGTAATCATGATACTCATCTGTATTGGGCCGGATCACTAACTGCACCGGGAAGCGGCAGTCGATAAAATTGTGATCACTCGCGATATGGACATTCTCGAGATAATATAACAAGGTCGTCCCCTGGTACCAGGGCATGCTGGTGCTGCGATCGACGATATTATCCCCTTTCAGCGCAGAAATCGGGATAAAGGAAATATCGTGCACATCCAGCTTGGACGCAAAGGCTTCAAATTCATCATGGATCCGGTCGTACACCTCCTGCTGATAGTCCACGAGATCCATCTTGTTGATACACACTACCAGGTGCGGGATCTGAAGCAAACTGGCAATGATGGCATGCCGACGAGTTTGTTCGAGTACGCCCTTGCGGGCATCGATGAGGATCAGCGCGACATTCGCGGTACTCGCGCCGGTCACCATGTTACGCGTATATTGAATATGCCCCGGTGTATCGGCAATAATGAATTTCCTTTTGGGTGTCGCGAAATACCGATAGGCCACGTCAATCGTGATTCCCTGTTCACGTTCCGCTTTCAGTCCATCCGTCAGCAAGGCCAGGTTGATCCCTTCCTCGCCTCTTCGTCGTGACGTTTCCTCAATGATGTCGTACTGATCCTGGAAGATGGATTTGCTGTCGTAGAGGAGTCGGCCGATAAGGGTGGATTTGCCGTCGTCGACGGAGCCGGCGGTGGTGAAGCGGAGTAATTCTATGCTGTTGTTCATGCCTGGTATTGGATTCTAAACTGACCTATAAATGTTTAGAATCGTTTAGAGTGGTTTAGAATGGTTTAGTTTCCAGATCAATTAGTTATTGAGCTGCACGACGTAGCCCGGACAATTTGAAAGCAACACGATCGATCACATCCCGGAACTCGACAATTTGCTTTTGGTCAGTAAATCCCAAATCAGAACTGATAATACATTGATTCAACAATTCCATGAGACTCCCATAGGCAATTTCATAAAACCTCGATTGATCCCGTTTGGACTGTCTCGAAGTACCTTCTGCTATGTTTGAACAAACAGAGACTGCCGATTTTCGTAATTGCATAACCAATCCGAATTTTTCTTCTGGCGGAAAATTTGAGGTGCCCCTGTATATCTCCTGTGCCAATATTCTGGCCTCTTGCCAGACATTCAGTTTTTCAAAGGAATACGTTTTCATTGGTGATTGGATTATTATGGTGATTATTTCTTTAAACTAAACCACTCTAAACTACTCTAAACCATTCTAAACTTCATTTAAACGTTTCCACGCTTAAACGTTTCAACAAATCCTGGCATTAAAAATATCCTTGTTTTTTGCGATCCTCCATCGCCGTCTCACTCCGCCTGTCATCCGCCCGTCCACCCCGCTCAGTCAGGCGGGAGGTGGAGACTTCTTCAATAATGGCTTCCATCGTCGTGGCCTGTGAGCGCCAGACGCCAGTGCAGGTGACATCGCCGATGGTGCGGCAACGGATCCATTCACGTGTAACAATTTCTTCCGGGCGACGCGTAATAAATGGTGAATCCGCGAGGAGCATCCCATCGCGTTCAAACACGTCGCGTTGATGTGCAAAGTATAGAGAGGGTAATTCCACTTTTTCCTTATCGAGATAGCGCCATACATCGAGCTCGGTCCAATTGCTGATGGGAAATACGCGGAAGTGCTCGCCAATATGCTTGCGGCCGTTAAATAAATTCCAGAGTTCGGGACGCTGGTTCTTGGGATCCCATTGGCCGAATTCATCGCGATGGCTGAAGAATCTTTCTTTCGCGCGGGCTTTCTCTTCATCGCGTCGACCTCCGCCCAATGCAGCATCGAATTTTCCCCTCTCGAGCTCATCCAGCAGCACATAGGTTTGCAACCCGTTGCGGCTGGCGTTGTACCCTTTCTCTTCGCGGACTTTTCCTTCATCGATGGCTTTCTGCACAGATCCGACCTGCAGGCGCAACTGGTACTTGCTCACCATCGCATCGCGATAGGCTATCGTTTCCGGAAAATTATGGCCCGTGTCAATGTGCAAAAGCGGAAACGGCACGCGCGCGGGATAGAATGCTTTCACCGCCAGGTAGACGAGCAGGATACTGTCCTTTCCGCCGGAAAATAATATGACCGGGTTCTCAAATTGAGCTGCTACTTCACGAATCACAAAGATGGATTCGGACTCCAGCTCTTCCAGATGATTTAAAAAATATCGCATAGTTGTTTTGCTGAACGTAGTATGTTATTTCCGGTCCAGGATCCGGATGCGGGAAATCACAGCTGTTTGTAATTGATGCAAGGATGCTTCGATAGATTGATTCTCTGTTTGAATATGGATCGCCGGATGCTCAGGTGATTCGTACGGGGAGTGGATCCCGGTGAAATCAGGGATATCACCTGCCCGTGCTTTTTTATACAAGCCCTTCACGTCGCGTTGTTCACATATTTCCAATGGGGTATCAATAAATACTTCGGCAAAATGTTCAGCGCCAATAATCTCACCTGCCATTTTCCGCATTTCCCGCGTGGGGGAAATAAAACTCACCAGGGTGATGATCCCATTGGCTAAAAACAATTTCGCGACTTCGGCAATGCGCCGGATATTTTCGGTCCGGTCTTCCAGGGAAAAACCGAGATTGTTGTTTATCCCCGTCCGGATATTATCCCCATCGAGCAATACGACCTGATAGTCCAGGTCAAATAGTTGACGCTCCAGGGCGATCGCCAATGTGCTCTTTCCGGATCCGGACAGGCCGGTGAACCAGAAGACGCAAGCGCGTTGGCCCAAGCGGATCTCGCGCTCGTGGCGGGAGATCATGTGGTCGGTGATGGAGAAGATGTTTTTTTGATTCAAGATTAGATTCGCTGCTTTGGCGTTTTCATATTCCTTACATATTACCCCTAAAGGGGTAAAAGGAAAATTCTACATCTCTTTGGCTACCTACACATAACCCCTAAAGGGGTAAAGTGATATAACCTTTCGATAACTTTCGACGTCTCTCGTTGACTCTCGATTCCTCATGTTCCATTCGGAACTGGGCGGGTGCAACACGATTCCTCCATGTTCCATTTCGGAATTGGGCGGGTGCAACACGATTCCTCCATGTTCCATTTCGGAATTGGGCGGGTGCAACACGATTCCTCCATGTTCCATTTCGGAATTGGGCGGGTGCAACACGCCCCTACTTTTGTTTTGAAATACTCTATACACACTAAACATTAAACCCTAAACTTTAAACATTAAACATTAAACCCTAAACTCTAAACATTAAACCCTAATCAGCTGCCTTTCAGAAAAAATCATTTACCTGCACGATACGGCTATACCATGAAATTCACCAGACAAGGGCAAGGCTTCGCCTTCCGATACGTCGCAGCCTATCGGGACAATTCAGATCAAATTGGATTGATCCGATAACGCCAGCCTTATATTTTCTCCAGCATCGCCGGATCAACCCCGATCACCAATTGTAATCCGAGACTGTCCAGCAATACGGCCATTTCATGTTTTGATCGTCGATCGGAAACAATGCCTTCCATCCCTGCGAGCTGGCCGCGGGCAATGATGACTTTGTCTCCTGACCGAAGGGATTGCATTTCCGCACGCACGTCGATATCGGTACCGCAAATGCGCTGCAGCCATTCCATTTCTTTTTCGGAAACCGTACTGTCCTTTCCATCCATCCGCAAAACACCCTGGACATACGGCAACGCCAATACTTCATTTCGTCGACCCGGATCAAGCCGGACAAACGTATAGGAAGTGATCAGCGGTAATTCATACACCTTGACCTTGCGCTGATAGCGTGCCGTTCGTTTTTTCAGCGGTACATACGCTTCCAGGCCCATTTGCTGCAACCGGTCGCGAACAAATTTTTCGCACTTCACTTTCGTCCGTAGGACCAGCCACGGACTTTTGGAAACGGGAATATTCCGTTCGCCGGACTGCAGCACAGCTGCGCTAGTCATGCTTCCCTCGACCATAGCAGCAGCGGTTGCGGATCGAATTGTGTCCAATCCAGGTGAGTTAATTCCTCTTCATTGTATACGATGTAGCGGATCTTGCGATTCACCAATGCTTCCGCTTTCCGGATGAGTTTGAGCAGGTAATCTTCATCCACCTCGCCGGTGAACATCAGATCGATGACCGGGCTGTCGAGTCCTTTGGAAAACTCGCCGATGATATAGACCTCCCGGACTTCGCCAAGGCGCTCTACCACCGTGTCTATAATGCGGTCAAATCCGATATACTTCATTAGGATATTATGCACCTCATCGTAAAGCGGATGGTCCGTATTGGCCTGGAAATATTTCCGGTTGCCTTCCGTATAGGATTTGAGCATGCCGGCCTTTTCAAACCGGTTCAGTTCCTGGCGTATGGCATTGGTGGAATCACCGAATTCGGCTTCCAGCCCCCGGAGGTAGGCGCGCGCCCTGCTGTTCAGAAAGAACTTCAGCAAGAGCTTGATCCTTGTTTTGGACGAGATAAGGGTCTCGATCATGGTGTTCCTGACAAGAATGAGTAACAAAACTACTCGATTTACCCGTATGGGCAAATGTCAGGCCAAATTACTGTGTTGGGGTCAGGAAAAGGGTCAGTCCAGGGCAAGATGCACCGCATTCCAGCCCAGGCTATCGATCAGGGGTTTATGTGTAATGTCCTGATCCTGAATACGTTCGATAATATAATTGGCCCGTTTTTCAGATCCGGGATGGGTGCTGATCCACATGAGTTGCTCCGGGATCAGTTTTTCGCCTTCCGAAAGTCGGAACAGGAATTCAGCAAACGGTTCAGGATCGATTTCCGCATTCACCAGGTAATCGACTCCGGTCAGGTCGGCTTCTTCTTCCAGTTTGCGGTCATAGGCAGTAGAGGTCAGCAATTTGACCATCTGGATAATGACCTGGGGATTTCCCGCGCCGGTAGTGGCTGAAATAATGGTGGCTAATCCCACTTCGCGGATCAGCTTGCGCATAATGTGGCCTTCTTCCATGTGTGCCAGCTCGTGCGCCACGACACCTGCGAGTTCTTCCGCGCTTTCACATTCAAGGATCAGCCCGGAGAAGATGACCATGTACCGGCCGGGCAAGGTGAACGCGTTGATCTCATCCTTCTCCAGCACATGGAGCTTGATCGTCTCGCGATCGACATGATTGGCTTCACAAATGCGAACGAGAATCGAATCCACTGCATCAACCGCCTCGCCGGATTCAATTTCATCGTTTGTCGTGCTGAGCATGTCCCAATAGAGTTCGCCCAGTTTGTCTTCAAAATCATTTCCGCGCCGCTGAACATCAAGGAGAGTCACCCAATCCACCTGGTAGACGAGTAACCACAAGCCGAGGAATCCGGCGATCATGAGCAGGAGTTTACCGAGGAGCCTGGCCATAGCGCGGTTTGGTTAACAGATCTGCGATATCGCCAAAGAACCACCAATGCACGTGATGCCCTTTTCGCACCTGGATAGTGGTATAGATCGTGGCGATCAGTTCGGTGAGATTGAAAAGAATCACAGTGAAAATATAGCTCAGGTATGCGTTGGTCACCTCGCCGTCCCTGAACCAGACATCGATTGACCACCAGAACGCCGGACTATTAATGGCCAGCAAAGAAACTTGTGACAATAACGCCTGGGTGGTATGCCAGCGGACAAAGTATGTCCCTTTGCGGTTGGATAAAAAGAAAATACCAGTTGCCACGAGATTCACGATCGGCAAAGGAAGTCCAGCCATCGCCGCGATCAGGGACATGAGATAACCGTTGGATGCCCGTTCATTCTCGGAATCCGCAGGTGTGTAGGAAAAAGGCAAAACGCGAATCATAGTGTTTTAAAAATAGTCCAGACCCAATTGATCAGGATCAACCCGATAAACGAGATGAAAGTCCATTTTCGTTTCAGTTGATTTTCGATCCTGATGAATGCGGCCCACAGTGTTCTGCTCCCACTCAGTCGATCAAACACAAGCCACAAGGGTACAATGATCATGATGCCGAGCAGCACAAAACCGACAGGATTGTAATGCCACGCCATTGGGACATTCCCATCGAGAATGGAAAGTACAGCCCGGGTAGACCCACAGGATGGACATGGAATTCCGGTGACAGATTTGACCAGGCAAGCTTGAAGCTGATCACTTCGCCACCAGGGTTGGAGCTGGAATGCAATCCAACCCCATCCACCCAGTGAGGTCAGGGTCATCAGGATATAGAACGACCGGACCCCCACAGGCTTAATAATTCAGGAGCGCCTGGAATTGCGCCATATTTTTTTCTTTCGTGGCGGGCATGATCAGGAACCAGTCCACGATCGCCCAGATCCCGAGGCCGCCGCAAGTCAGGAGTTTGCCGATGCCTAGCCCGGTGTCTCCGAGCATAAAGCGGTCGATGCCCAGGCTTCCACCGAGCAGGGAAACGATAAGATAGGTGGTGGGATCCTTGAATTGCATCACCTGGAGTGTCGACCAGCGATCATCCGGCATCTGGACCAGCTGCTCGCGCATCCAGGGGAGATAACTGCTTTCGAAATACTTGCCATTGGTCATGAGGAACATGTCAACCTTTTGCGCATCCATCTGGTATTGTGTTTTGATGTGAGAAGAGAAGAATATTGAGAGAAAGATATAAAATCATCCGGCATCTCGTGGGACTTCCTATTACACATAACCCCTAAAGGGGTATGCAAAATTTTGCACCCTCCATTTTTGCTACCTACACCTAACCCCTAACGGGGTAATCATAGAGTTCATTAATATCCTTGCCTCCTTTAGGAGTATTGTTTAGGTGACAAGAGACTGTAGGCAATAAAAATCCATACCCCTTTATCGGTCATGTGTAGGTAGCGAGAGCGTCCATCAAAGAAAATCCCTACCCCGTTAGGGGTTAGGTGTAGGTAGCAAAAGCGTGCATGAAAGAAAATCCTTACCCCGTTAGGGGTAATGTGTAAACGTTATTCCAAGGGCTTGAAAATGTATCGGGCATCATATTCCAACCCGATCTCCTTCAAGATCTTCTCATACTCCTCGAGAAATGTCACCTTCTTGTGATGTTCCTCCTGGTTGTGGATATAATCAATAATGATAGGCACAATGGATTTTGAATGGGAGAAGGCGCTAAATCCATTTTGCCAATTGAAGTGAGCTGCCAGGAATTTCTTTTCATTGATCCACGTTGATGAATTCCGGCCAACCTTGTGCATCAAATCTGAAAGCGCCTGGTTGGGTCGTAAGCCCACCAACATGTGTAAATGGTCAGGCATGGCATAAATAGCCAGCATTTTATGGCCTTCTCCCTGGATGATCTCTGTGATATAACGATGAAGTTGTTCACGCCATTCAGGCTGGATCATTGCTTTTCGGTATTTCACGGCGGTGATGATATGGAGATGGATTTGGGTGTAGGTATTTGCCATGATAAT
>AERA01028944.1_pt1 | contig 34065 bp, 14 predicted proteins | sample 267968 | NCBI WGS metagenome assembly AERA01 (sample SAMN02954363, study PRJNA61401) | activated sludge metagenome | biome: terrestrial; feature: wastewater treatment plant; material: activated biomass; isolation source: activated biomass of an industrial wastewater treatment plant | reverse complement strand
CCTCCTGCAATTCTTTTAACAACACTGCCGTGTTCGCCACATGCTTTCGGTTAGCCGACCGATAAAAACACCAGAGCCAGGCCACGAGATCAGGACTCAACCGTGGCCGAATATGGAAGGGACTCGAGCGCTTTAACATCCATGACAATCCTTTCGCCACAATGCCCGGAGAAGCGAGTGGGACAAAGTGACTCGGCACGATCATCCCCGCGTTTCCAAACGAACATCCATCGGAAAAATCACCCTGATCCAGTACGGTGACTTCCCTGCCCGATTCGTGCAGATACCAGGCGCAACACAACCCGACGATTCCGCCACCAATGATCACGACATCTTTCATACGACCTGGAATCCGTGAGCAAATGGATCGTCGGTATCATCTATAATAATCGTATTGTATCCGGTGATACGCGCCCATCCTTCGATGGACGGAATAATGGCCGGCGTGTCACCGACGACCGTTTCACCCAGGATGGAGGCGTTGAACGTACTGCCGATTATACTTTCATGAATAAAGGTTTCGCCCACCCTCAATCGACCTTGTGCATGCCATTGCGCGAGGCGGGCAGATGTCCCCGTTCCACACGGCGACCGGTCAATCGCTTTCTGGCCATACAGCACCGCACTTCGCCCAGTCGAACCCGGATGAATCGTCTCCCCTGTCCACATCACATGTGAACAGCCACGAATGCGGCTGTCCAAAGGATGAATGAACGAATGCGACCGATTGATCTTTTCCCTGATCTCGCGCCCCCAGGTAATGAGTTGATCCGCCGAAAAATGTTGAAGTCCCGGATAGTTTTCCTGCGGATCAATGATGGCGTAAAAATTTCCGCCGTATGCCACATCCACTTTCAGTTGACCGAACGCTTCGCTTTCGACAGGTATACCGGTAGCCGCCAGGTAAGACGGCACATTAGTCAGCCTGACGGATTTAACCTTCTTTCCCTCTTGAACATAGCTGACGTCAATAATTCCTGCCGGCACTTCCAGCTTCAATTGCCCCGGAATTTTTGGCACGATCAGTCCTTCCTCGATGCCAATAGTCACCGTTCCAATGGTTCCATGTCCGCACATGGGCAGGCACCCACTCGTCTCGATAAACAGCACTGCCGCATCATGGGTGGGATCTTTTGGCGGATACAACAGGCTTCCACTCATCATATCATGCCCCCTGGGCTCAAACATCAGCCCGGTCCGGATCCAGTCATACTCGCGCATGAAATGCAGCCGCATCTCCTGGATGGTCTCACCCTCCAGCACTGGCTTCCACTCCTTCACCAGGCGGACAGGGTTCCCGCAGGTGTGACCATCGATGCATTCGAAAGTTTTACGCATTTCCGGGACTTCCAGGCGAAATGTTAACAACTGGTGCCACCACTAGTGGTGGCACCAGTTGTTAACATATTAAAAAAAGTTATAGTTTGAACCGGTAGGAGAATCCCATGCTGATAAATCGCTCATCAGCACCCTCGGAGATCCCCTGGCCGGCAGATACGTCAAGAAGAAAGTCATTCCCGATCAGGTAGGTCAGACCGGCATCCGCGCGGATCTCGATCGGACCGCTTTCCCGCTGCGGGGTGGAGCCATACCCTTCAAGGAATATTCCCAACCGCCTGGTTAGTGCAAAACCTGCGGCTAACGTGTAATTCACCTCCGGTTCTGCATTTTCTCCGTCCCATTCCAGGCCGATATTATACCCGAATCCGAAAAAATCACTTACGGCATGCTGGCATAAAAACCGGAAGTTCGGGGCCAGGTAGGTGGTTTCGAAATCCTCGCGAACAATCCCGGGCAGACCCACATGACCCAGGAATGAAATTTTGGGCCAAATCCCCTTCTGCTCAGTCAATCGTGATTTGAATCCGACCTGGATCGGTAAAAATCCCTCCACATCGGCCTCATCTGGTGACTGGACACGAACAAATTCTGTGATCAGTCTGATCTCAAAATTCTCCGTAATGCCGGCTTTCCAAAGCGACGTTGGATAGACATAAACGTAACCCGGCTCTGTATCCTCGATCAGGAAGCCATGTTCCATCTGGAAATATCCTTTTGGAGTCAGCGATGCTGATTCCGTTTGGTCCGGCCGGTCTGCCTGGATGGGATCCATCTGTACGCGAACTGTGTCTTGTTGCGCCCCCAAATCATTGCCAGAAAAAACGATCAGTATCAATAAAAGAAGATGTATGGAGTATTTGTTAAAATGCATATAGATAGTGGTTTGATGACGGGGCCGAAATTAGACCAAATTGAGGAATGCCGCTGCTACATGGCTTCATCCGGCAAAATATCTTCGGGCCAGTGCTGAAAGGTGACGGGACGAAGCCACCGACGAACAGCATATTTTCCAACGGCCGTAAATCGTCCATCGGTTGTCGCGGGATACGGACCGCCATGTGTCTGGGCATCACAAACCTCCACTCCTGTGGGCACACCATTATAAATAATACGGCCTGCTTTTCGCACCAGGATGTCGCGCAAGGAAAGCGCCAATTGATGTTCTTCCCTGGTGGTATGCACGGTTGCTGTCAGTTGGCCTTCAAGTATTGCGGCAATATGCTCCATTTCTGATCTATCCTTGCATTTCACCAGCAAGGAATAGGGTCCAAATATCTCATGGTGCAAATGGGGTTGTTGAAGGAAAACTTCACCAGTTGTTACCGCCAATGCAGGTGATGCTTGCTGACCTTCATCCCGGGATTGTGTTACGACACGAACATCTGCATTACCTTGAATCTCCCGAATGCCCCGGTGATAACTTTTTGCAATCCCCGGGTTCAGCATCGTCGCGGCGTCAACAGCATTCAGTTTTTCTACCAGCAGGTCTATGAGTTTGTCGGTTGAGGGATCATTGATTGCGAATAATAAACCTGGATTCGTGCAGAATTGTCCGACCGTCAATGTCATTGAGGACACCAACTGATCGGCCAATGCGGGCATATCGCTCCTTACTTTGCCGGGGAGGAGAAACACAGGATTTACACTTCCCATTTCGGCAAAAACGGGAATCGGTTTCTCCCGTTGATTCCCGAGATCAAACAATGCGCGTCCACCGCTCAATGACCCGGTGAATCCCACCGCGGCTGTGAGCGGGTGCTGGACCAATTGCTTGCCGGTATGGTATCCATCTCCGTTTAGCGATGAAAACACACCATCCGGCATTCCAGTCGCTCGTGCAGCATTCATGATAACTTCCGCCACTAATGCATTCGTTCCCAGATGTGAATCATGCGCTTTCACAATCACCGGACAACCCACCGCCAATGCAGAAGCCACATCGCCTCCTGCGGTGGAATATGCCAGTGGAAAATTACTGGCGCCAAAAACGACCACAGGACCAATAGGTACCATGACCCTTCGAAGCTCAGGTTTTGGGGCGGGGAGCCGTTCAGATTCGGCTTTATCAATCACCAGTTCACGCCAACGATCTCCTTCAGATATATCGGCAAACATCCTCAACTGCGCGCACGTACGTCCGCGCTCACCCAATATGCGCTGTTCCGGATATCCGGTCTCGGCCTGGATGCGCAACACCAGTTTTTCACCAAGGGATTCAATGCCTTCCGCAATGACGCGCAAGAAAAGTGCTTTTTGCTTTCCCGGGATGCGGCTGTATTCCGTAAACGCATTTTCCGCGCTGATCAAAGCTGAATCAACCTCACTTCCGGTCGCCACATTAAAATCACCCGGCAGGTTCTGCATATTGACCGGATCAAATGCATGGATCGTTTTCTCCGAAGCAGCAGATAAATTGAATCCAATTATATTTTTTGTGATCATGACGTATTCGTTATTGAATATCCTTCGGCAAAACAGGCCGGCTATCCAGGCAGGATTGAACGACTCGAATGACACGCTCACGCTCTTTTCCTTCCAATACATAGCGTGGCGGCCGAACAGGTTCTGTGCAAAGGCCGGTCATGACGGCGGCAAGCTTGATATTCTGAACCAACTGCGCGTTGATGTCCAATTCCAGTGCAGGGAGAAACCATCGATGTATCGCAATTGCTTCTTCTACCCTGCCGGCTTTGATCAACCTGTATATAGCAACAGTTTCATCCGGGAAAGCGTTGACCAAACCCGCGACCCATCCGTCCGCGCCCATGATGAGTGATTCGGTGGCAATCGTATCGACGCCGGTCAGGATCTTCAGCCGGTCGCCGAAATGGGAGCGATACCGAGATACATTGGTCAGATCCCGCGTGCTTTCTTTCACTGCCTGGATATTGGGCTTCCTGAGAAGCCGATCAAACATATCCACGGTGACCTCCACCTTGTAATCGACAGGATTGTTATAAATCATGATGGGCAAAGAAGTCGCGTCGGCAATGGCCGTAAAAAAATTTACTACTTCGGCATCAAGTGGCCTATACAACAAGGGCGGCAATACCATGAATCCATCGACTCCTGCCGTTTCACATCGCTTCACCAACCTGATCGCTGTGGATAATGAACCTTCCGCGATATTCATCAGTATGGGCACATGCTGCGGGATGGACTGTCGTGCCGTTTCAAACAAACGCATGCGGCAATCATGTGTCAACGTACTACTCTCCCCGAGCGAGCCGCCGATAATCACTGCGTCGCATCCGGCATCCACCAGCGCTTTGACATGCGATGCAAATGTTATGTGATCAAGCTCCTCGTTGTCGAAAAAAGGCGTCGTGATCGCCGGATAAACACCTGTCCAATTGATCGGATTCATAGCCTGATGATTGATTTGATGTGTTTCACCTTCACCCTGAGTATTTCACGTGATGGCCTGGCGCCTCAATTTACAGTTTCCTGAATGATCCGGGGAAACCTATAATTTTAGCCAATGCAATCCTTTTCCGGGCGGTTAGACAATTTTCATACACGTCTTTGGAGCTATCACATCAAGGTACCGGATCCCATTGCGCGACACTTCTGGGATCAGGATCAAAAGCGCGTAGTGTGCCGGCTGAATGGTGAAGTTGAGATTCAGTGTGCGATCATGTCGGCGGGTGAGAAAGGATTTTTCATCCTGATCAATCAGAAGGTCCGCACGAAACTGAAGCTGAAGGAAGGCAGCCCGGTTGAGGTTGAATTAACACCAGACAAAAGTGAATACGGCTTACCTATGCCGGAAGAGTTGTCGGAAATGTTGCACCAGGATCCTGAAGGAAATGATTGGTTCAAAAAACTCACCCCGGGGAAACAACGCAATTTGATCTACCTCGTCGGACAAGTGAAAAGTTCAGAGTTGAGAATACAACGCGCGTTGATCGTTGTTGAACATTTAAAATCGCAGCAGGGCAAGATCGATTTCAAGGCCTTGTACAGCGAAATCCATCCGGGCAGGAAGTAATTATTTTTTTACTGACTTCTTTCGGGTTGAGGTCGACTTCCCTTTGGCTAATTTCTGGATCTTTTTGATCCTGGAACCGACCTTCACTTTGGATGGTGTTTTCTTTGTGGGCTTGTCACTCACCGAAGGGCCGGTGGCCGTGCGCATCGCTTTGGCAGTCTTGGTTTTGGTCGACTTCTTGCTTGCATTCTTTTTGATCCCGTTGACGGATTTGTCTTTGGTTTCTAAAGTCGGGGTAGCCTCCGAAGGTGCTGAAGCGGGTTTGCCAATGGCCTGACTTTTCTTTTGCAATGCTTTGAGTTCCTTCTTCAGTTTTTTACCATTCGATTTCTTCAGAGCCTTTTTGATGATCGACTTGGAGATCTGGGTCCCTCTGCATTTTGGTGAACCGCAAAAGCAGGCGTATTCACGAAGCACTTTACGGGTAATTTTGCCCGGCACGTCGAGATGATAATTATAGGTCAGCTCCTCCCCTTTTTGAATGGTCCGAACGGATTCAATGAAGATCTGGTCATCGTACTGGATCGCCTCGCAATTCGGATCACAGCTATTGTTGATATACCTGGCATTGCCCCCGCGACGGCCATCAATAACCTTGTTCTTACTGATGCCAAACAACATGGTATGCAAGTGACCACCCTCTGACGCCGCTTCAATATCATCCGCCTCTTTTCTCGAAATGATCGGCCCATCGTACTCGATCACTTTGATCCCCTTCCGGATCAATCGGCGGGCAAACACACCCCGGCCGTGAATCGGTGAGTTGCGAACGATATAGTATGGTGTTTTCTTCATCTCGGTTCAAGTGAGCGGCAAAGATCGGGTTTCATTACAATAAATTAACATTCAATGGCGAATCGACTTAAAATTTTACATTCACAGATGCAAATAATTGATTCAAAACGACTCCATTATGAACCTGATCACCATAGGTTTTCAACAATGCATATTAATTGTATGTAAACACATTACAATTAATTTTTATCTGTTTGTTGTGAAGGTTTCATGCATAAGCCGGCTTGTCAATACCGATTTTCGCCATCAACCGCTTACTTTTCGGAGGTGAAAGTAGTGAACCCGCATATACTCGTCCTTTTTGCCCTGTTCTTTTCCGCATTGCCAGGAAAATCACAATTCCCTGATGAATCGATCCGGGAACTGGCCCGATTGCATACTACGTCCGCTTCCATGGAGAAGGATTCCGCTCTGGCCTGGCATTACAATCACCTGGCCGAGGGATTCAGTGGGCAGCGAGACAGCCTGGCTGCTGTATATATTGATTCACTCGCATACCTGGCGGGAAGCGGGAGTTGGCCAAAGACACAAGGTCTTCACCTTCGTGCATTGGGGAAATACCATGATCGTCGCGGGGAATTCGAGTTGGCACTGGATTATTACTCACAAGCGATTGAAGCGTTCAAAGCGGTTGGTGATCAATCTGATTTCCTGGCCTATACCTATATCCTGAAAGCATTTGTGCTGAATAATAATGGCATGCATGATGCCTGCTTTGAGACCTTGAATGAGATCCGACCCCTGGCCGAAAAACTGGCCAATAAAAATTATCTCGCCTGGATACTGGATTTTCATGGCGACTATAATTTTTATTCCGCCTTTGGTGTCCAGGATTATCAACAGGCGCTTTCCTATTATCAGCAGGTTGAAGAATTGCTTCCCGGCGTCCGGAACAATATGATCAAAGCTGATAATGCCCACGGCCTGGCCGGGTGTTATATCCGGCTTGGAGATGAACAAAAAGCTGAAACCTACAGGAACAAGGCGCTTGAACTTTCGCGTGCGCATGGTCTGCATTCTGTCATATTTGCTGTGTATGGCGATATGGCTGACGTCTATGAATCGCAGGGCAACCTCGACAAGGCTATTGAGTACCGGCTGCAAAGCCTGGCCTATGCGCAACAAACCGGCTGGATTGAAATGGAAGCACGCGCGCAACGGACGGTGGCGAACACCTACAAGTCGGCCGGTGATTTTGAAAACGCGTTACGCCATTTCGAAGCGCTGCACGCCATCGAAGACAGCCTTGACCGTTTTGATGTGCAAACCAAGTTTCACGAACTGGAAGCCAAATTTGAATTGGGTGAAAAGAACCTTGAGATCCAGCAATTGCAAGCTCGCAATCTTCGACTCTCGTTATACGTGCTGGGTGCTTTGTTCCTCGGAGGCTTGTTATTCCTCAATTATTACCGGCGAACAAATAAGAAACTTGTCCAGCAAAACACCGAGCTGGAACACAAAAACCAGGAGATCCGGGCGGCATTGACTGAAGGGCAGCATATAGAGCGAAAGCGCATGGCCATCGAGTTGCACGATAATATCAATGCCAAGATCGCCGCTGCCAAATGGATCCTGGAAACCATCAATACGCCTGATAAAACCGCTGAGGAACAGCAGGTGATCAACCGCCTGGTGGAGTCCATGTCAGAGATTTACGAAGATGTCCGCTTTATCTCGCACAATCTGGTGCCCAAAGAGATCGAAACGCGTGAACTGGGCTCCATCATTGGACAACTCACCAAGGACATCAATCAGAATCAACGTATTCAGTTCTCGTATATCGAAGAAGGCAAAGTCTATAAACTTGATCCGGTGATCAAGATCCAGAGTTATGCCATGATCCTGGAATTGATCAATAATGTCATTAAACATGCTGATTGCACTGCGGCGACCATTCACATTCATTATGGCCCTGAGCATCTGAATATTTCGGTCGAGGATAACGGAAAAGGGTTTTTACCGGAAGAGGTCAGATCCGGTGTCGGTTTAAAAAATATTGAATCGCGGGTTAAGAGCGTAAACGGCACCATGTCAATTTCCAAAGGGCATAACAAAGGTGTACGGATTGCGATTTCGATTCCCCGTCTGGCGATGCCGGAGGCTGTTTGATCAGAAGGCCGTTCTGATCAGATCATGATAATAGGGTTGACCGCCCAGGATATGGTGTATGGCCTTGGTGAGTCCTTCCTTACTGGTTTTCTTCAGGACATAGCCTTCCACGCCCAGCCGTTGCGCTTCGCGGATCTGGTCCTCTGATTCCGAAACCGTAAGCATCAACATTTTGACAACAGGATATTGTTTTTTCACCTGACCGGCAAGGGTGATGCCATCCAACTGTGGCATGCTCACGTCAGAAATGATCAGGTCCGGCGCATGCTGATCCAGAAATCCCATCACTTTTGTCGGGTCATTCAATTTTCCGATCACTTCAAAGTCCCCGATCGAACCCAGCATCATGGACAGGCTGTCCAGGATAATCTGGTGATCATCTACCAATAATATCTTGTACAACCCTTCCTTCTGCTGTACAGCAGGTTGGCCTGCGCCCTGGACTAACCGGATAGCCTGTGCTTTTGAAGAAATGTGCAGTTTGTCATACACGTTGGCAATATGTTTTCTGACTGTATGCGGACTGATGCTTAACCGGGTCGCGATGGATTTATAATCAAGACCATCGACCAGCAGGTACAGCACATCTTTCTCTCGTGCGGAGAGTCCTTCCAGTTGCACGACCGTCGTTCCTGATACAGGTGAATTCCCCTGGGCTAAAAGGTCAAGCGTTTTACGGGCGATCCGTGGACTCATCGGTACGCTCCCATCCTCCATGAGGCTTTCAAGGTGACTCAAAATATCCCGGGCGCTCTCGTCCTTGAGCAAATAGCCGCTGGCCCCCGCGCGAATGGATTCGAAGAGTGTGTCTTCATCATCGAAGACCGTGAGCATCACAAAACGGATGGACGGGTACAAGGCCTTTCCCACCCGGACCACCTCGATGCCATTCATCCCTGCCATGTTCACATCCGTGATCATGATCTCCGGCAATTCCCCGGGGCTGCATTGCTTCAGCTTTTCAAACAACTCGGCCCCTGACTTTGCCGTCAGGCCCACTTCAAACCGGCCGGTATAATTGAAAACCTCGGTCAGGGAATGGATCATCACCACATTGTCATCGACTATCCCGATGCGGATAGCGCTTGTCGATGAATCCGATGCCTTCTGGTCTGGTAAACTCATGGCCGCTTGCATGCCAATTTACTTTAAAATACGGGAACAATCGATGGAATCAAATCCAAATAAACCCAGTCCATCCGAGTACTGGAATACTGCATATGCGCTATTTATCAATTTTTCATTACGGGATTGTAAAAAAAATGACTCTCCGGTGCAACCAGTAGGGCGGTGAGAAAACTAGCCTATTGAAAATACTGCAAATGCAGTATTGGTAGCCGTAGCGATGGTATTCAAATTTGAGATGCCGTTTTTGTCTTCCGGGACAACCACCTGAAGAAGAAATATATGTCAAGCCCTTACCGCATTTCGCCCCACGCCTGGAGGCATTGTCTTTGTCTTTGCCTGATCGCTTTGTCCTGGACAATATCCGCTCAAACGTACACTGTTTCGCAAGCCGGAACGTACAACATTGAGATCACATCCCCGACATTTGTATTTTTTCCCGGGGATGATTCCGAATTGATCCCGATAGGTTTCAACTTTGACTTTTTTGGCAATACGTATTCTGACTGTTGGGTTGGTTCAGATGGTTTTGTCGCGTTTGGCGCAGACCCCGGTGGGGGCTGTTGTGGCCAACCCATCCCCCAGGCAGCTGCGCTGAATAACCTGATCGCCCCGGCCTGGACCAATACCGATTTTCACTCCATTCACTATGAGGTCTTTGGTTCAGCCCCGAATCGACGTCTTGTGATCACCTTTGATCTTCGGAATCCCTGTGATTCCGTTTATTATGGACAGGTCAAATTGTTTGAAGGGTCCAATGTTATTGAAATTCACACCCAACAATTCAACCAGGATCAATGCCAGGTCTGGTCAGCGACGCAAGGGATTGAAAATTCGACGGGCACGATCGCCTACTTTGTCCCGGGACGCAACTATAACAACACCTGGCAGGTTGCCGCCGGCGCAGATGATGTCGTTTCGTTCACTCCTGAAGTGGAAGAGGTTTACCTTGTCAGCCAGCCCAACGAAGACTTTTATATTGATTATGACTTTCCAACCGACATTACTATTTATGATAATGGCCTGGAAGAGGTTTCCATTGGTTTTGATTTTACCTTTTTTGGCAATACATACAACACTGCGCAAATAGCCGACAATGGATTCATCATGTTTGGCGGTGGCACGAATGGGGGATGTTGTGAAGGCGCATTCCTGCCCAGTGCCGGCGGTCCAAATAATTTCATCGCCGCGGCCTGGATGGATGCCATGAGCGACTGGTGTTGCAGCAACGGAGAGTCTTACAATGTGTATCAATATGAAACTATCGGATCGGCGCCAAACAGGCGATTTGTGGTGACGTTTGGCATGCCTGAGTCCTGTTACGCGTATTACTATGGACAGATCAAACTCTTTGAGGGCTCCAACATCATTGAGATCCATACGGACTACTGGGCGGAATATGATACACCTTGCAGCAATGTATCCCAGGGCATTGAAAACGCCACGGGATCCACGGCTTATTTCCTGCCCGACCGAAATGCCAATACCACCTGGAATGTCATGTGCTGCGATGGGGACGTGGTCCGGTTTGTGCCCGCATCCTCCTTGCCTCAAAATGATGCCGGGGTCAGTTACGTTTTCCCCGGACCCTATTGCGAGGGTCCTGCAATGCAACAGGTATTGATCCAGAACTTTGGCGGTGCTCAGATCGATTCTGTTGAAGTGCACTGGACCTGGGATGGTGTGCCGCAGGACTCCGTATTGTTTATCAATCCCATGCCAGTAGGCACCGAATACCATTACCTGGTTGAACTGGATACCCAGAATGTTGTCTTTGGTCAAACGTATGAATTGAAGGCCTGGACCAGTATGCCCAATGGATCACCTGATGGGATCACTGTGAATGATACCATGGTCAATATGGTGTCTGTCGGATTACGGGATACGTTTACCATTGGAGGAACCAATCCGGACTATGTCACCTTTAGTGATGCCCTGGCTGATCTGGCGGACATCGGGGTTTGTGATACGACGGTTTTTCTCGTGCGGCCGGACACCTTTAACGAGCAATTCATTATTCCGTATATCCCGGGCGCGTTTGGCAAACAGGTACTATTTACAGCGGAAAACGGGGATAGCGCTTCTGTCGTCATTCAATACGCGGCCACCCACTACGATTCCAATTTTGTGATCCGATTTGACAACGCGTACAATGTGACCCTGGAAAAAATGACGATCCAGGCGCTCAACCCGGATATGGCACGGGTCATTGAGCTGAATAACTATTCATCCTACAACACCGTGCGTCATTGCGCCGTCAACGGCTATAATACCACCAGTACAGGAAATGATTACGCCTGTATAAAGTCAAATTCTATCAATAACCACAATTCATTCCACCATATCACCACCCGAGATGGTTCCTACGGGTTCTACCATGAATATGATGATGGCGGCATCATCATCATTTTTGCGCAGGAAAATGAACCTGTCATGCGTGGCGGTGGTGGCGGTGGTGGGAATGAGGAACCATCAGCGGGCATCTCAATCACCGATTGCCATTTCCTTGATTTCACCCAAACCGGGATCAGCACATACAACACCCTTGGACTACAAATTCACCGAAATCATATTGAATCCGGCAAGGAGGAAGCCTGGGGTATCCATGTGGAAAATGAGGCGGATACGCTTTCGATATCCAATAATACCATCCTGCTGTCCGATGGTGAGTATGGTATGCGGCTCTACGATATTATTCCTGCCGGAGGACAACGGGCCCATATTTTCAATAATATGATCAGCCTGGCCAAACCGTTCGATAATATTCTCGGTATTTATGAAGTCAGCTCAAGTCAATTGAATATCTATCACAATTCAGTGCTGGTGGATAGTCCGGATGAAGATTCGTATGCGTACTTCTCCACCAGTTGTGCAGAAGATTCCGTCTATAACAACATATTCAGCAATATCGGGATTGGACCTGCCGTATCCGTCAATCCGTTGACGGGACATGAATACGATTATAACATATATCACAGCGCCGGAACCATCCTGGCCAACTATGATGGTCACGAAGCACAAGACCTGGATCAGTGGCGGCTTTTCACTAACCTTGATTCCAATTCTTTCTCTACAGATCCGCTCTTTGTTTCCGCCACTGACTTGCACACCACCAGCTCCCTGGTCAATGGCAAGGGGTCACCGGTGCTTTCCAGCGCATTGGATATTGATGAGGAACCTCGAAACAATCAACACCCCGATCCTGGCGCGGATGAATTTCAACCTGTTGGCACAGACGCGGGAATCATCGGGCTCCTTTCTCCCGTATATGCCTGTGCACCCGAACAATCCATCACCGTTGCCCTCGCTAACCTTGGCGCGGATACACTGACCACAGTTACATTGGCCTGGAGTATTAACGGATTGCTCCAATCGCCGGTTCTTGTCGCAGACACGCTATTACCGGAAGGAGATTCCATGCATGTTTCCATTTCGCTCTACAATTTCTCCGATCAACCTGATACGTTCAGGATCTGGACTGAAATGCCCAATAATACCTCAGATCTCCAACATCAGAATGACACCATTGAATTCATTTTCAGACTGCCATTGAATGGCACCTACACGATAGGCGGTGTTGATCCCGACTTCACCACGATCAGCCAGGCGGTGGCATCATTGAATACGTTTGACATCTGCGGCCCGGTCACTTTCCGTATTCGCAATGGAACATATACTGAACAGATCTGGATTGATTCTATCGCCCATGCATCAAGCTCGAACACGATCACCTTTGAATCCGAGAGTCTGGACAGCAGCCTGGTGACGATCCAGTTTACCGGCCCTTCATCTGCGGACAATTATGTCGTCCGTCTGAATGGTACAGACTATGTGACATTCCGCCACCTGGGCTTTGTGGCCTTAAGTAATTTCTATGCTGATATGCTTGACTTTCGACATGGCGCCACGCATATAACAGTTGAGCACTGCTTCTTTGATGGAACGACCTCCCCTGCGAATTCCGGCGTCAGTATTAAAGCACTTGCTATTGGATACAATGAATATTTCACGATCCGGAATAACTATTTCAAGGAAAGTGTGCAGGCCATCCTGACCTATGCCTCGGGTGGAGTGGCAGACCGCCCACGGGATATTTTCATTGAAAACAACCTGTTTGAAAACCAGCGAAACCGGGCGATTGACATCAGCGGTGTCCGGAATTTTGCTGTACGCAATAACAAGTTTACGACGACAACCACCGTATCCTATATCGCCGTTGACTTGAACGGGGCGGATGAAACTGTTGAGATATCCGGTAATGAGATCGTCACCAACACGGTTGGTGATGGCATGTTCCTGGATGGCATGAATTTCAATGCGAGCTCCGGCACAACCCGCGTCTTCAATAATATGGTCAAGACCGGTGGCACTGGAAGCGGTATCCGGATCTGGAATAGCGGCAACGCAGAGGTTTATTTCAACAATGTGAATGCGGTAGGCAGTGGGGTAGCTTTTGAACTGGTGGGAGGTGATTCAGCCATTGTTCGCAATAATGTGTTTGTAGCGAATTCAGGAAGAGCTTTTTCGTCTTCCTTTTCCAATTCGCCCGGTACTACATCAGATTACAATGATCTGCTGACTTCAGGCACCTATATCGGCCGGTGGAGCAATACGGATTACACCAACCTGGCTGCCTGGCAGACAGGCACCACCTTTGACTCCAACTCGATGAGCATCAATCCGCAGTTTGTATCCGCCACCGATCTTCACGTGCTGGCGGATACACTGGATGGCGCTGGCGTTCCGGTAGACGGCATCTCCATTGATTTTGATGGCAATCCCAGGAATGCTTTGGCACCGGATATCGGAGCCGATGAAATCGGAACAAATGATAATGACGCCGGCGTACTCGCCATCTACCCGGAAATGCCTTTCGCGCGTGGCTGGCAAAATGCTGAGGCTGTGGTCCGGAACTATGGCGGCAACCTCCTGGATTCCGTTCAAATACACTGGACATTGAATGGGGTAGCCCAGCCTCCAATATTTCATCAAAATGACTTGAGTTCCCTTGAGGAAGACACGGTTGTGCTCGGGCAAGTCAATTTCGTCCTGGGCTCACCCTTTGTGATCAAGGCCTGGACTTCTTTGCCTAACGGCACGCAGGATTTGTATAACACCAATGACACCCTCCTGACCAATGCCCGGTATGCCGCTGTCTCCGATACAGTGACCATCGGTGGCGTCTCCCCTGACGTCGCGGATATCCAAACGGCCATTGAAGCGCTGAATCTGGGCGGCGTGCTTGACTCTGTTCGCTTTCAATTAAGGAATGGCACCTATCATGCCGCAGTATCAATTTCCTCCGCGTCCGGTATGGGCTGCATGAACCCGGTTGTTTTTGAGTCCGAATCCGGAAATGCTTCAGATGTGGTTTGGGATAATATGGGGATCAATGATCATACATTGATCCTGGACGGAGCGGATGGCGTCATCATCCGACATCTGACGATCAATTCCGTCATTGCCGGCTACCATGCGATTGATATCCGGAACGGCGCACAATGCAATGTGATCGAACACAATATCCTGGATCACCCCCTGACCACCAGCACCAGTACAAATCACGCCACGGTGTATGTGCACGGAGCCAATAACAATGACAATACCATACGTGAGAATTCAATCACCCGGGGTTCCTACGGCATATACTGGGATGGCAGCTATGCCTCGACCGGTAACGTTGTTGAACACAACTCCTTTGTGAATCCGTATTACGCCGGCCTCTCCATTAACCGACAGACCCGACCGGTGATCCATGGAAATACATTCATCAACGCCAATGCAAACTCCTATCTCTACGGCATCTCCGCCAGTGAGTGTGCCAATGGCGTGACGATCACCGCGAATCAGATTATCTACCCGGGGAAACGGGGCATTGGTATTCAACTGTACTTTACGAATGCATCCGGTGGAAACCCATCTCTTATTGCTAACAATTTTGTGACCATTGGCAACAGTTCAAACTCCTATGGGATCTATCAGCATTACAGTTCGTATGCAGATGTGCTGTACAACACCCTTCGCATCAGTGGTGGGGCCGCCAGTGGCATACCCTATTATAAACCCTATGGTACGGACACAGAGTTACGCAATAACCTCCTGATCAATGAAGCTGGCGGTTACGCGATGTATGTTACGAATTCGACCGGGCCATTTTCTTCCGATTATAATGACCTCCTGACTTCAGGATCAGATCTTGTTTACTTCGGCGGTTCATCCTATGCAGACCTGGTGGCCTGGCAAGCTACCGGCAATGACTCCAACTCGATCACGGAAAATCCCATGTTTGCCGACCCGAATGAATATGTCATCACCAGCGCCGCGCTGAATGCGTCAGGTACACCCTTGAGCGCTGTGATCACCGATATCGAAGGACAGTCCCGGGATACATTGACACCTGATATGGGTTGTGATGAATTCGATCTGTTCAGTGATGATGTCGGCTTGCTATCGATCAATTATCCGGTTGAACCGTTTCCATCCGGAGAGAATACAGTCTTTATCAAGTTTGTCAACAATGGCCAGGATACCCTGGTGTCCATGCAGGTTGACTGGGAATTCAATGGCATTCCGCAACCCACGTATTACTGGACCGGATTATTGCCATCTGGTGGCACATATGATTCACTGGATATTGGCACAGCTGATTTTACGCCATATACGACCCATACCGTCAAGGTCTGGGTGAGCCAGCCCAATGGCGTCACCGATGGACTGGCCAGCAATGACACACTTCAACTGGTCGATCTCCATCCCGGACTTGAAGGTGTATATACCATTGGCGGTACAAATCCCGACTTTGATTCATTGCATATTGCCGTGGGCTATCTGAACGCCGGTGGCGCTTCCGGCCCTGTCACGTTCAATATTCGCACCGGGACCTACCTGGAGACAATCGACATTGAGGATTTCCCGGGATCGGACTGCACGACACCGGTGATCTTCCAGGCTGAAAGCGGTGACAGTACAGATGTCATCATCACGAACCTGGGCATTGATGACAACCCGGTGCAACTGACCGGTGCCGATGGGGTCATTTTCCAATACCTGACATTGGAATCCGTCAATCCTTCTTTCCGCAATGTGGTTATTTACGAAAATGGCGCGCATTGTAATTCATTCCGCAACTGCCGGCTCCTGGGATTAACCAGTTCATCGTCTTCCCAATCCCATGCGATTGTCTATTCGCCGACCGGACTGGATACCGCGAATGTTTTCGAAAACAATATCCTCCAGGCCGGATCGCATGGATTCTATTTGCAAGGCGGAACAAGCGCTTTCGCCAATACGCGGATCCGGAATAATCTCCTTGATCAACCGCACTACATGGGCATCTATGCCCTCCAGGAATCTGGCCTGGAGATATCCGCCAACGTGATTACCGGCGTGACCTCTACATCAGGCCGCGCCATCGAAATGAATAGTTGTCACGGACCAATTCGCGTCCTGAATAATGATGTTCAAATGCCCGTCGGCCAGTACGGTATTCATATTTACAGCAGCAATGGCAATATCAATCAACACGGACAAATTGCCAACAATTTTATTTCTGTTGGCGGCACCGGGCACGCTTATGGATTACAAATGACGTCTTGTACGCGACAGGCCATTGTCCATAACAACGTTCATCTTTATTCAACCATCGGCACACCTTCATTCAATCGGGGCATTACTGTGGCCAATTCAGATTCCTGCCATGTGCAGAATAACATTTCCCGAAACAGTGGTTCCGGCTGGGCCGTATCCTTCGACAACAATTCAAACCTCATCAGCGACTATAACTGCTGGGATGTTGAAGGGTCAGCATTAGGCCATTTCAATGGGCAATACCCGACCACATTAGCTTCCTGGAAAACAGCCGCCGCCCTGGATACACATTCCCTGTCACTCAATCCGCAGTTTATGTCGGATGTTGATTTGCATGTCTCCAGTGTGCTCTTGAATAGTGCCGGTAACACTTTTGAAGGCATCACAATGGATTTTGACAATGAAGTCAGAAACGACCCGCCGGATATCGGCGCGGATGAATTCGATCCATCCATAGCCAATGACGCCGGCATATTTATGTTTCATGGACCCGCGATTCCGTTCGCGCATGGCAATCAATCCGTCCAAGTCATTCTGAAGAATTTTGGCTCAGACACGCTCCAGAACGCGGATGTTCGGTGGATTATCAATGGCATTGAACAACCGATCTACCACTACACCGGGAGCCTGCCCACAGCGCAATGCGATACAATCACGATCGGGAATTACAATTTTGCGGAATACACGGATCATGATATGGTATTCTGGTCTGAAATGCCAAATGGTATTCCGGACAGCACGCATGTGAACGATACACTGGAAATCCTGAATCACTACCCGGCGCTGAACGGGACGTATACGGTTGGCGGTGTACTTCCCGATTTCAATCTTTTTGTTCAATTACAGGATGCCATCAATTACGGGGGCATCCTGGGGGACGTTTTCTTTGATGTTCGTCCGGGCACGTATGCTACCCAATTTGAGCTTATTGATTTTCCACGCGCATCATCCCTTCACGAAGTCACCTTCCGGTCGGCCACAGGCGACAGCACGGATGTCACGATTACCCGCAATTTTGCTTCATCCGGTAAAAACTATACCGTCAAACTATCCGGTGCGCACCATATCCTGTTTGAAGACCTGACGCTGGCGTCAACGCAAGGTAGAATCCTCGACATCAATAGTGGCGCCCATCATATCGATATTCAGCACTGCCGTTTTACCGGCGTGCAAAACACAGGCAACTCCAGCAATCATCAATTGATCTACAGTCCCTCTTCGACTGAAGACAGCATTTCGATTACAAACAACCGTTTTGAATTCGGCAGCACAGGCATTGAACTCGTTGGCAGTGGCGGCGATCATGAATTGAATCACGTGATTTCCCATAACCACTTCCAGAATTGCACCCAGCGCGCCGTATTTCTTCAAAATCAAACCGGCCTTACGGTCAATCAGAATACATTCCGGAACACCGTCAGTCAACCGTATGGCCTGGAATTAAACACGTGCAGTGAAACCGTTTCCGTATCCGGAAATGATATTCGCCTGAAATCCGGGGGCTCATTCGGATTTCATTTTCACGGTGTATCCGGCACATCCGGATCTCCGCTTCAGGTCAACAATAATTATATCCTGATTGAAGGCTGGAACAATAATTCCTATGGGTTGTATCAGGCGTATGGAAATTACGTCAACTATAATTACAATACAGTCCGACTCCAGAATATTGGCAGTGGGAGCCGGTGCTTCTGGGATTATAGTTCCTATCAGAATATCCATTTACGCAATAATAATTTTGCCAATTATGCTGGCGGCCATGCCCTGCATACGTCATGGCATTCGAGCAATAACAACACCACCGATTATTGCAATCTGTATACTACCGGACCGGAAATCGCGTATTATTTCAATATCTATTCCGATCTGGCCGCACTGCAGGCTGGGACCACGCAAAATCAAAACAGTGTTAGCGCAGAACCCCTCTTCAATTCGGAAGGCCCGCAAGTATTCCAGGCTGCGCTTGATGGCACGGCACAACCGGTTGCCGGCATCACAACGGATATAGCTGGCAACACCCGGAGCGCCACAACACCAGATATTGGCGCATTGGAATTCACCTTGCTGGCGCACGATATTGGTGCCAAATTGCTGACTGCTCCTGAAACCTATTGCGGGCTGAGCAATGCTGAAGAAGTCACCATCCGCATTCAGAATTACGGCAGTTCAACCGAGACCGGATTTGATGTGGCCTATTCATTGAATGGCTCATCCTGGTTTGTTGAAAATGTAGGTGGTCTTGTCATAACACCCGGAGCAACTGCAGATTTCACCTTCACACCCACTGAGGATCTTAGTGGTGTCGGCATATACACCTTTGCCTTGCGCACTGCCCTCGGATCCGATCTGAATGTGGCCAACGATACGATATGGGATCTCGAAGTTGAGCATATCCCCGCATTGACCATGCCTGTTTCCAATATGATCCCGACTGATGGTGAAACGGATCTGGAAACCTCGGTCTCCCTTTCATGGGCACCTGCCCAGCATGCAACCGTGTATGATATTTATGTCTGGCTGGATGGTCAATCACAACCCGGTTCTCCACAAGTTTCGAACCTGTCGCAGATCAACAAACTCTATACAGGCTTAAGCTATGGCCAAACCTATAACTGGCAAGTGGTGGCCAAAAATGTTTGTGACCAAATGGTGCCCGGTGCCATACAACAATTCAGTGTTCGCGACCTTCCGGACCTGGTCATCGACACGGTGATCGCACCGCCTACGGCCTTTAGTGGGGAAACGATCCAGCTTGAATGGCAGGTGCTCAATACCGGACCCGGTAGCACGCAATCGCAACTCTGGTCGGATGCCGTTTATCTCTCAACAGACGCCACGTTGAATACCAGTTTCGATACCTATCTCGGAGCCGTCCAGAATCTCACAGCGCTGGATAGCGGTGTAGCGTATACGCAAACCGGTTTGTTCACGATCCCGAATGGATTTACCGGTAATTATTACGTATTTGTCTATGCGGATCGATGGAACAGCATACCGGAGACCCAGAATTGGAATAATTGGGAGCGCACGCCCTCTCCCATGATGATCACCGTCCCACCCACCCCGGATCTGAAGGTGATGAGTGTGGTCACCCCGCTGACAACCTTCTCTGGTCAGGTCATTTCGGTCAATGCCACGGTTAAAAATATTGGTACAGGCGAAACCCAGACCGGCTATTGGCACGATCGTGTTTACTTCGGGCTTGATCCCCTGAACTATGCCGGCGGCCAGTTTGTCATCTCGATCCCTCACAACGGCAACCTGGAGCCCGACAGTTTTTACACACTGAACTTCAACGTGCCCATTCCACAGGGCATCTTCGGCGAGTACTATGTTTACGTCGTATCTGATTTCCACAACGTTGTTTTTGAAAACGCTGCTGAATCCAATAATGTCGGCATAAGCGATACGATCGAGGTGATCCTCACACCGCCACCCGACCTGTTTGCCTATGACTTTTCATTTCCGGACACGGTGCATAACAATCAACCCCTGCAATTCATCTATACGCTGGAGAACCAGGGCGGATCAACCATTAGCACAAACAACTGGTATGATCAACTTTATCTATCCCAATCGCCGGTCTATAACACCAACTTCCTCCTCAACATGGGCCATCTCACCAATTATGGTCCATTGATGCCCACAGAAACCGCGATCCGGAATAAATCCCTGACGATACCGCTTACGGCTACCGGCAACTATTATTACTATTTGCACCTGGACAAAGGACAATATGTTTTTGAGCACACCTTTGAATCAAACAATATTATTCGATCAGTCAGTTCATTTACTGTTGTGAACCCAGATCTTCGGACTATTGATGTTGCACATCCGGATACAGCAACCTCCGGAGAGATCATCGCTGTAGCGTGGAAAGCCTATAATGCAGGCCCCGGTCATGTTTATTCCCGTCCGTGGTATACCCGGATCTATTTATCCGAAGACTCTGTATTCAATATATCTGCAGCTACTCTGTTAAGCGCACATTATCAAAACACGACATTCCTCGACAGTGGTGACACACTGGCCATGAACACAGTGGTGCAGTTACCGGAAGGATTATCCGGACAATACTTCCTTCACGTGTTCAGTGATGCTACACAACAGATTTTTGAGAATGGATTTGAAAATAACAATGTCGGCACATCCCAAATGTCCATTCAGTTAAATCTCCCACCCTTTCCGGATTTGGTAGCCAGGGAAATGGTGATCCCCGATACAGTCACGGCAGGCGGCTTCTTTTCCCTCCAATATGAATTGGCCAACATAGGGATGGCAGGTACCAATATTGTATCGACGGATAGCTTCTATTTGTCGTTTAGTCCGACCTGGAACCCTGTGACGAATACCAAATTGGGAAGAAATCCAAATAACCCTGGATTAGGGGCAGGCGACAGTTTAGGGGTAAACATGGTCCTGCCCATTTCTTCTCAGCAGACCAGTAATGTCTATTATCTCTATATCAAATCGGATGCGACGTCCAAGGTATTTGAATACCTCGGGGAGAATAATAATATCCAACGGAGTGGCGCATTTTTTGTCAAACCTGCTCCACCAGTTGATCTCGTCATGGATTCTGTGTGGGCTGCTCCGGGTCCGTATTATTCCGGCACCCTCTTCAATCTCAACTGGAAGGTGACCAACGATAGTCCGACACCGGCCAGCAGTACGGGATGGGATGACGCTATTTACCTTTCTGTCGATTCGATCCTGGACAAGGACCTGGATATCCGGTTTAAAGAAATCAAGGTGGCGCAGTCCGGTTTGCAGGCTGATCAATCCTATACCACAGGCACACCCGCCATCTTACCCAATGGTGTTTCAGGTAATTACTACGTGATCGCGGTAGCGGATGACCGGCGACTCAATCCAGAAACAGATACGGTGAATAATGCAAATACGCTTCGCAACAATCAAACCGCTACTCCGATCAATATCATCCTGTCCGATTCTCCGGACATGACGCCAGTGCTTTTCAGCGCGCCATCCAACGCCCATTCCGGCCAGCCTTTTGAGATCCAGTGGTCCGTGAAGAACAATGGTACAGCCGCTGCGCAAAACTGGGTCGATAAAATCTATCTCTCCACGGATAATGTTATCAACCAGGGCGATGTCCTGCTCGTTTCCGAATCCCGCAGTGGCGCAAACCTGATGCCCGGTCAATCATTCCTCGATACGGCATCGGTGTTTGTGACCAGCCAAACGCAGGGCAACTTCATTCTGATCCTCAAGACGGACATCGACAATCAGATATACGAACATCTCGGTGAGCACAATAACCAGATCTCCCGCAGCATTTCGTTTACCGCTCCTCCACCGGCTGATCTCCTGGTTACCACCATTATATTGCCTGACAGCTCCATTGCAGGGTCAACCATTTCGGTGACGTGGAATACGGTAAACACCGGCGCAAATCCTGTCAATGGTTATTTACGGGAAATTGTCTACTTGTCAACAGACGATGAGCTGGATGTCGATGATCAGCGTTTTGGGCTTGAAGATTTTTTCATGTACCTGCCGCCGGGAAATACAGTGAACCGCTCCCTGATGGCGCCGGTTTCGGGCGTTTCCAATCAACCATATTATGCGCTCGTCCAGACCGATGCCCGAAACAATATTGCGGAAAGCAATGACACGAATAATATCAGCGCTTCGGATGAAAGCATGTATGTGACGATCGAGGAATTATTCCTCGACAGTTTGACGGCCGACAGTTTCTACAACGGGCAGGAACATTATTTCCGGCTCGAGCTACCGATTTCAGCAACAGGACGCAATCTCCGGATCTCGGTCGATGGCGACTCTATGGGTCAATTCACGGAGATCTACCTCAAGCATGAAGCGGCGCCAACCTTGTCTGATTTCGATCAAAAGCATCTTTATCCTTTTGAAGAAGACCAGGAGTTGATCCTGGAGAATGTACAAAGCGGAACGTATTATCTCCTATTCCGGGGTCATACCTGGCACAGCAGTGGACAGGCGGTCACCATTCTCGCCCGACTGATCGATTTTGAACTACTGGCAATTCATCCGGATAAAGGTGTCAATCGTGGACAAACCACAATCGAATTGCTCGGTACCCAGATGGATACTATGCGCAGGGTTTACCTCGTCCGGGATTCCACTGTCTGGATCGTGAGCGATACTATCTATGAGATCAATTCATACCGGGCATATGCCACCTTCAACCTGGAGGGCCAACCCACAGGTCACTATACTGTCATGGCCATTCGCTATGATGGCAAGATCGCCGAATTGCAGAATGCGTTTGAGATCATTGATACGGGAGAAGATCCCGATCTGCAATTACTCATGGACTATCCCTCAGCGGTTGGTCGTGCCAACAGGCCCATGAAGATCACAATCTACATGCAGAATGCCGGTGATTCGGATATGGTCGGACGGAGTTTCAGATTCGAGGCGCCCTGGGGCAATGAGCTGGCCTTCACCTACGAAGATCTGATCAGTGGCAACACCCAACAGGTGCTGCAGATACCGGTGGAAGGCGCATTTGGACCACCGGGCATCCTTCCGCCCAAGGGAACAAAGGTGGTTGAAGTGTTCGCATATAGCAGACCACATCCCACGTTCGCATTAACCCCGAATGAGAATTAGTCTATGAAAAAGCTCTTCATTGTTGCCTGCCCGATAACAGCCCTGTTCATTTTAATGGGCCATGGGGCTATTTGTCAAAATTGGGCCGGACCTGACACCATGATCTGCCAGGGCCAGGGCGCGGTATTGGGACTTGAAAGCGCCCCAAACGATTACTGCTATTCCTGGTCCCCGGCTACCGGACTGAGCAGCACCTCAGACAAAAGACCCACAGCCAAACCACCGAATACCACCATATACACCTTGACGGCTACCGGTCCGGATTTTTCTAACCGGGTGGTTGATCAGGTAAAAGTGACAGTAGCTCTCGGTGGCATCACATTGTCCCCCTCGTATACAGATGGTGATAGCACGATGAATCAAGCCGCGGCTCATCTTTCTCATCGTCCGCCTGGCACCACAATAGTCTGGTCCCTTGGGGAACCAGACCTGGGTTGTGACATTGATCCCCAGAGCGGAAAGATCAGTTACTGCCACCTGGATGGCACCGTTATGGTCAAGGCATCGGTAGACGGGGATGAGGACTGTTTTGCAGAAGCACCATTTGATGTCAACGCCGGGGTAAAAAGAGTTTGGGCGATTGATACAGCCCATTCCAACCGACGCGCGTCAAACGGCGGAACGTTGCACTTATTAGGGCACAATGCTGTACAAATTAAAGCGGAACCCAATACAGGTGAATCCTTCCCGGAGAATCAACCGGACTGGACCGGCAGCACCGTACTCCCGCCTGACCCGAACGATGATGACTGGATCCATGACAGCGGCACCCCGTCTACTATGTTCCTGACAGCGGGCGGGAAATCTGTAAATGTCGAACGGCACCAGCCCGTAGAAGGTACGCTGGGCAGCCTGTCGCACACATTTGGAACGGTGGTTACCTACCTGGCTGAAAAACTCAAACCATCAGAAGAGATGACACAAGGCTTTTCGTATGAAGAGTATCAGACGACCGCCTGCGTACCACTGGATATGGGGCTTGACCATAATTTTTCTGTCAAAGTCACTGATGTTGAAAAATTCGCTTCCCCGATGTTGGGATTGAAAACAGCCATGGAGGGTGAATTGAATGCGTCGCTCACCGCCAAAATATGCTTTCCACCGCCCTACTCTTCACCGCCGAACCCACTATTCATGTATAGTACCTATGTGTTCGGATCGGGAACAGTAAAACTGAATGCCGGCATATCAAAAGATGAATCAAAAGCAGTGAATCCGCAATGGGAAGTGGACTCATTGAATTTTTCAGGCGAGATCAAACTTGGCGTTGGCGGTGAAGCCGGTCTGACTATTCCACCAAATGACATTTTTGGCATTGTCGGGTCCGTGGCTGGCGAGGTGATCATCGGTCTCGATCCCACATTCACAACACAGCATGTAAAAACTGTAGTCAAATTAGAACCCCTGGTGATCGAAGGATCTTTCAAAGTTTTCTGGATGAATCCGGATAACACAGTGATTGAACTGGCCGGTAAATACAATCTGCTCGATCCGATCGAATCACAGCCCTTTCTGACGCTCGACTTATCCGGACTCTAAATGAAACCAATACGCAATCCATATCAAATCGTTTCCAGGGCAATCTTCGTCCTTGCCTGGATACTCTGTTTTCTTGAGGCTCAGGCTGAACCGTTCACCTTGATATTTCCGGATGGTACAACTTTCCGGATTCATAAGGCTGAACAATTCAGTGAACCCATGAATACCTGGAAAAACCATGCGCATCAGCTCAAGACGATGTTTCACACCTATCATTACCCGGATGACCTGGCCGACTATAAATCAATTTTCTACCAGGAGGGTTATCCGACGGGTATCGATTCTATCTACCCAGGCTGGCGCCCGAAGATGAATAGTGTACGGATTGAACCCCAGGCCGTTTTCTATGGCTTGCTGGATCAACAGGAAGTGGCCTGTATCCAGTATAGTGCCACCGGCGGGGATGATATTATTCAGATGGGTTTCTTCGCCAGGCGTATTGAAGGCCGTTGGTATCCCCTGGGCAGTAAACTGAATCCGCAATACCAACATGTTATGGCCCTCATGGCGATCCTTGAAGTTGATGTGGTGCAAAACTGGATCCAGCCTGGAACCAATCCGGTGACCATGGAAGCAGCTTCCCGGATCTGGCAACGGTGCGGGGGTGACGAAAAAAAGATATATGAACCATGCCTTTACGCCATCGGTGAGGAATGGGGTATCAGCAATCAACCCGACCAACTGGAAATGGAAGCACTCGTTTTCAAGCCGCGTTTTACCGAAGGCATAAACCGACGGTCGCCTCCCGGGTATCAGCAAAACCTGGTTTCCTATCTCACGGAATTGGAACTCGATGAAAAAGCCCAACACACAGTGCTTTACTATCTGCGTAAAAACGAAATGATGAAAGCACTGGCTGTAATGGGCAGACACGGCGTGACCCGGGATTGGAAAATCATCATGCGGGATCTGAATTCCATGCAAGGTGTGGACCGATACAAGACAATTGAACAAAAACCTGCCGAACCTGCCAAAACAGAATAACATGAAAGCATTGCATATCGTGGCGATAGTTGTACTGACGGCTTTTTCGGTTGGAGACGCCATGGGACAAGTCTCCCTGATCAAAAAAGATGTCCGGTGCAAGGGTGAGAAAACAGGAAAGGTCACTGTTGCCTCTATTGCCAATGCGACCTATCCCATTCGAAACTATGCCTGGAGTAATGGCAAAAGCGGTACGGTCGAGAAAACAATTTTTGATGTAGGCGCAGGAACATACACCGTGACGGTGACGGATGCCAATGACTGCACGGCGACAGCTTCCATTACCGTAGAGGAGCCCGAATGCAAACTTGGCCTGGACATCAACACGACAGCCGACGAATTCTTTGTGTGTGGTACCAGTTCGATTATCGTTTCCGCCACGCCCACATGCGGCAAGCCACCGTACACGACCAATGGATCATCAGGCGCATACGCCACCCGTGTGTCACTGGCTTCCTTTGGCGACGGCCCCAGATACCTGGATTTCCAAACCACCGATGCCAATGGTTGCACCGCCAAGAAGCGGCAATTCTTTGCCTTCTCGGCTGTCTCCTGCGCCTCAGATCCAAATGATATTACCGGGCCTGAGGGTATTGACGAAGATCGCTGGGTGGCTGCCAAAAACCAGATGGAATATCGCATCCGGTTTGAAAACGACCCCAATGTCGCGACCGCGCCTGCGCAACGTGTCGAGGTCTTTCTGCCGGTCGACCCCAAAATCAATCCGTTCTCTCTTCGCCTGGGGAGCTTCGGTTGGGGATCCTTTGAGTTTGATGTCCCGGAAAACTCCACCTTCTACCAAACCCGGCTTGATCTCACCGATAGTCTCGGCCTCTTTATCGATGTCACGGCCGGATATGATGTCAATGAAGGACGTTATTTCTGGCTATTTGAATCCATCGATCCGGCCACCCTGCAACCGCCGATTGATCCATTGCTGGGATTCCTCCCGGTCAATGATACGCTCACCGGATCAGGCGAAGGATTTATTGATTTCAGGATGAAGCCTGTTTCGACAGCGATGACAGGCGATACAGTGTTGGCGCAAGCTGAGATTATTTTCGATGTCAATGAATCGATCTTTACCAATACCTGGAAAAACAAACTTGATGCCGTCGCACCGGTCAGCACATTACATGAATTGCCAGACACACTGGAAAATCCGGACATCACGATCAGTTGGTCCGCCGCAGACGACATTGGTGGTGTGGGCATCGGAGAGTATGAATTGCTTGTCGCCGTCGATGATCAGCCTATGGTCGTTGTGCAAACCGGCATCACCGATACCAGCATTGTATTTACCGGCGCATCGGGTTCAGCGCACCAGTTCATGATCCTTGCTATGGATAAAGTGGGGAACAAGGAAAGTCTGAAGCCGCTGGCAGAGGATACCGTTTATTTATTGCCTGTCCGGCAAATCACCATCGACGAGCCTATGGATCATGATCTGTGTGTTTATGATTCGCTGACGATCCGGTGGAGCAAGTCGACCACGGATTCCGTTACGGTCGAACTCACGCTGGACAGCATGAATACCTGGACAACGCTGGCCCTGGCCAGCACACTGGATAGTGTGACTATCTACCTTCATGATACGATGGTCACGAATGAGGCTTTCTTACGCTTTTCCGATGTACAGGATTCCGCGGTACAAACTATTTCACAAGTATTGTCCATTCATGAGCGACCTGAAGTTGACGCGGGTGATTCGACTGCCATTTGCCAGGGAGATTATACAATCCTTGCTGCCGGTGGCGCTAATCAATATGTTTGGGATACCACAGCCACATTGAATTTATTGGAAATATATAATCCGCGAGCCACTCCATTTGAAACCACCACTTACTATGTCACCGGTACGGACGTATTTGGCTGTACGGATTTTGACTCAGTGACCGTGATTGTGAATCCGGTGTACATCGATACGTTCACCGTAGGCATTTGCAATGGCGACAGCATTTTCGTCGGCGGCGCTTATCAGTATGACCCCGGATACTATGTTGACTCATTGGCTACAGACTTTGGCTGTGACTCCACCGTGGTCACGGAAGTGTTTATCAATGGTCCCTGTATATTCCCTGAGCCTCGTGGGTACGTGGATAAGGATGCGACGGGTGCAAACAACGGTACGTCATGGGCGGATGCGTTTACTGATTTGCAGGATGCACTTGATGCCGCACAGTTCTACGTCAATCTGAATGAGATCTGGATCGCAGAAGGCGATTACTACCCAAGCGATCCCGGAGGCCGTGGGGCGACTTTCGAGCTATTCGACAGCTTGAAATTGTACGGTGGATTCCTGGGCACAGAAACCATGCTGGAAGAGCGACCTTCAAACCCACTTCTCGTGCGCCTCAATGGCAACGTTGGCGCAGGACTGGACAGTACTGATAATGTATACCATGTCGTGACGATTGATACCTCCTGTGCGGATTGCCGGCTGGATAATCTTTCCGTACAATTCGGATATGGTGACGGGCCGGGGCAGGATGAATATGGCGCCGGTTTATTTATCGAAGGAAAGATCATTCTCAACGGACTGATGATCGAACGGAATACATCGTCGATGCAGGGCTCAGCTATTTTCAATCATGGCCTGCAGGCAGAGACCATCATTAAGGATTGCACTTTCCGACTGAATCACTCTACCCTTGACCGGGATATTCTCAACAGCAATGGTGCATCGATCCAGCTGCAGGGCATGAATATCCTGGAAGACTAAAACAAAGAACGACAGGCGACAACTTCCCCGGACCGATCCTGTCGATCCGGGGAATTGTAACCGCCGCCAGGTCGTCTCCTGAAAACAGCTATTCATCCTCCTAATCGGGCTGTCAGGCTAATATGTCAACCTGCCTGGGAAAGAATGTCGAGCTTGCAACTATTCCGTCAAGCGCTTGTCATTTCGATCGGGTATGAAAGGATCGCTATACACCACATGGGCAGCGTTACGCGTGCTGCCATTTTCACTCCTATCGCTATTTGCTGTTGCCCTGAGCGCGCAAGACCGGGTTGTGGACAACATGACCTCTTTTGGCAAACTCCGGCGGGAATACCATACCCACCACGTGTCGAGTCAGCCAATTCACCTGGACGGTATTCACGATGAAGCGGCGTGGTCATTGGTGGATTGGTCGGGAAAATTTATTGAGTACCAACCGGAAGACGGAGCAGAACCGGATCAGCAGGCGCAATTCAAGATCCTTTTTGACAATAAACATCTCTATATCGCCTACCGCGCCTTTGACCGTTCACCCGATTCGATCGTTGCCCGCCTCAGCCGCAGGGATGAATTCCAGGGCGACTGGATGGAGATCAATATTGACAGCTACCACGATTTACGCACCGCCTTTTCATTTACGTTTTCTGTCAGTGGCGTAAAAGGGGATGAATTCGTTTCGGACGATGGCAATCACTGGGATACCAACTGGAACCCGATCTGGGACGGCGCGAGTCATATCGATAGTCTCGGTTGGACTGCGGAGATCCGTATTCCTTTCAGCCAATTGCGGTACAGTAACCATCCCAACCCGGTGTGGGGCATTCAGGTCATGCGCCGGAATTTCAGGCTGGAAGAACGATCGACCTGGCAACATATTCCGCAAGGCTCGGGCGGCTGGGTCAGTCAATTCGGCGAATTGCATGGCCTGCACAGCCTGCCCACCAATCGGCAAATTGAATTGGCTCCATATGTCGTTGCCCAAACGGAAAAGTATGAAGCGCAACCGGGCAATCCTTACGCGGATGGCTCAGATCAAAATGTCAGCATCGGTCTTGACGGAAAGATCTCCGTCACGCGCGACCTGATCCTCGATTTCACGATCAATCCGGATTTCGGCCAGGTGGAAGCGGATCCAGGCGCGGTGCGGCTGGATGGATATGAAATTTTCTTTGAGGAACGTCGACCCTTTTTTATTGAAAGCCGAAATCTCTTCAATGCGCAATTGACCGGTTCGCAAGCCGGTGGGAATTATGATTCGGACCTGCTGTTCTATTCCCGACGGATCGGCGGCAGCCCACACCACTACCCTGCCCTTTCAGATGGTGAGTATGCTGACGTTCCTGACTTCACTTCCATTTTAGGTGCCGCAAAATTCAGTGGCAAAACCCGAAAAGGCCTTTCAATTGGCATCCTGGAAAGTCTGACCCAGCGTGAACGCGCAGTGATCACAGACGGTGCCACAGATCGCACCGAACTCGTTGAGCCCCTTACGAATTATTTTGTCAGCCGGATCATCAAGGATTTCAACCAGGGGAATACTGTTTTTGGTGGGATATTCACGGCCGTCAATCGTGATGAAGGGATCCCGGATATCCATCGGCAAGCCTATAGCGGTGGTATCGACTTCCTGCATCAATGGAAAAACCGCGCCTGGTTTTTCAAGATCAATACGATATTCAGTCATGTTACCGGCACACCGGAAGCCATCCTGGCCACACAACGCGGTTTCGTGCATCTCTTCCAACGATCGGACGCCAGCCATCTGAAAATCGATCCGACCCGCACCAGCCTGACCGGGACCGGAGGCACGTTGAAAATTGGAAAGTTTGGCGGCCAGTTGAATGAAGACGGCGGCATCATCAAGTTTGAATCCGGCGTCACCTGGCGCTCACCCGAACTTGAATTGAATGACATCGGTTTCCTGGCTGCAGCGGATGAGATCAACCACTTCACCTGGATCGGGTATCAGATTCAAAAGCCATTCAGCATCTTCCGGAATGCGCGGATCAATTACAATCACTGGGGTAAATGGGATTTCGGCGGACGCTTCCTGTATTCCGCTTTCAATACCAATATACATGGCTGGTTTAGTAATAACTGGCGACTGGGTGGCGGATTTACGCTCAATCCACTCGACATTTCCAATAACGCTCTTCGCGGCACTACCGCCTTGCGAAAACCACCCGGGTATGGCTTCGATGTGTACATGGAAATGGATAACCGGAAGAAGATCTATCCGTATTTCAGTTATAATGCCGGCGGCACCGCCAATCAATACGTCACCTTCCGCAGTGTCAGCGCCGGGATCGTGCTGCAGCCTGTCAATGCGTTGCGATTTTCGTTTTCGCCTGCTTACAACCGCTCAACCCGAAAACAGGATCAGTTTGTCGCCAATGCCCCTTACCAGGATGATATCCGGTCGATTGTCAGTTATGTCAAACAACGAAGCTTCTCCCTGTCGACGCGGATCAACTATTACGTGACGCCGAATCTCTCCGTGCAATATTATGGGCAACCCTTCATCTTCCGGGCCGAATACAAGGATTACGGGATTGTCACTGATCCGCTGAATAAAACTTATGAATCCCGATTTCATCAGTTCACGACACAAGAACTCACTATAACCGATGGTGTAGGCGCCGTCGATGAAAATACAGATGGTGTGGTCGATTATACCTTCCGGTTACCCGATCTCAATTTTATCCAGTTCAGATCGAATCTGGTTATCCGTTGGGAATATGTGCCGGGTTCTGAACTGTTCCTGGTCTGGTCTCAAGGGATCGTGCCCGATGCATACCAGGACCTGGAAACTCCATTACTGCGCAGCCTGACCGACAATGTTTTTGAAAAGCAACCGCACAATATTTTTCTGGTCAAACTCTCCTACCGGTTCCTGAATTAAACGACTTTCCGTTTTTCCTGTTGTAGATCATATCTCCCCGACACCCCAGGGAAGACAGTTGGTGTATTACACTCGAAAAGGAATGAACCGAGGTAATCAATTTGCTTAGATTTACCCGAAGAAATATCAATAATCCGTACAGAATTATGAACAAGAACCTACTCGTTTTCTGCTTCCTGATCATGACCGCAGGCCTTTATGCACAAACCCGGGAAGAACTTGAATCGACACGCACTGAAAAACAGGCCGCACTGGATCAGGCTGAATCCCAGCTCAAAGAGATCACCTCAAAGCGCGACGCGCTGAAAGCCGAGGTCGATCAGTTGACTGAACAATTGACACCATATCCCCGCTGGGATGTCGGATCCTTTGGTAATGTGGGTGTTAATTTTTCAAGCTTTTCGGATTGGCTTTCCAAATCATCTCCAAATACAACAGCCATCAACCTCGGTTTTTCGTTGAACGGCTTCGCGAATATGCAGCAGCGTAAAACATTCTGGCGCAACAGCGGAAGTCTCACCCTGGGCTGGCTGAAGTTTGACGATAAGGACAACCCGGATGATGAAGACGGATTCCAGGTGGCTGCCGACGCGTTCAACCTCGTGTCCTTATTTGGCTACAAACTCAGTGAAAAAATCGCCATCTCGACCCTCGGGGAATATCGCACCGCGGTCCTGGATGGACAGTTCAATAATCCGGGCTACCTGGATCTTGGCGCCGGGGTGACCTGGACGCCTTTAACCGACCTGGTCGTTGTTGTGCATCCGTTGAACTACAATTTCGTTTTCTCTTCCGGTGACTTTGACTATCAGTCTTCCCTGGGTGCGAAGGTGGTCGCGGATTATAAACGACAAATTTCCAAAGGGGTGGCCTGGAAATCCAATCTGTCGGCCTTTCTGAGCTACGACAATGGTGATCTGTCCAACTGGACCTGGGTCAATTCGTTCTCCACCGCCGTCAAAGGTATTGGCGTCGGGCTGGATATCGGTTTGCGTGGCAACAAACAGGAAGCCCTGGCCAGGGAATTAGCTGACAATCCGCTGCAGACGTATTGGATCCTGGGATTATCCTACGCGATCAAATAATTCAATATCATGTTTGAATTCACGGTCCGGCCTTTGCATTTAATTGCCGGGATGTTTTTTTTCACATCTGTACTTCATGCGCAGTCTTTCTATTTCGGCGCCGATCTGTCGTATGTCAATGAAATTGAAGATTGTGGTGCGGATTACAAGGTTGAAGGCGAATCACGTGATCCTTATCTCATCTTTCAGGAAAATGGCTGCAACCTCGTCAGGCTACGCCTGTGGCATACGCCGGCCTGGTATGATTTGCTGAACCAGGGCAACCGGTACAGTGACCTGGATGATGTTAAACAATCCATTCAGCGCGCACATGCGAATCAAATGGCAGTGTTGCTGGATTTTCATCTGTCTGATACCTGGGCGGATCCGGCCAACCAGGTGGTCCCGGCGGCATGGGCTCCAATCGTGTTTAACCTTCCGGTATTACAGGACTCCTTGTTCAATTATATCTATTCGGTATTGAATCAATTAGCCCTGGCGGATTTGCTACCGGAGTTGGTGCAAATCGGTAATGAAACCAATCGCGGAATTCTACTGGATCAGGATGTGAATAACCAGGGCTGGACTCTCGACTGGGAACGAAACTCCGCCCTGTTTAATACAGCTATCGCTGCCGTACAGGATATTGAAAGCCAATACGGAAAAGATATCCGCATTGCACTCCATTTTGCCAACCCGAATGATGTACGCTGGTATGCGGAACAATTCCACGTCAATGGTGTCACTGATTTTGACATTATCGGGTTGTCATATTACTATCAATTCCACCCGGTTCTGTTCTCCTTTACTGCTGATGTGATCGAGGATCTTCGTGCGGATTATCCGGATAAGGAAGTCATGATCCTGGAGACCGCTTATCCTCGCACCAATCAGAATGCGGATGCGGCCAACAATATCCTGTCAACAGCCTATCCCGGGTATTCTCCCTTTTCCAATGCAAAGCAATCGGACTGGATGATCGATTTGACCCAAACGGTGATTGATGCGGGTGGCAGCGGTGTTGTCTACTGGGAACCGGCATGGGTGAGTACCGATTGTTCGACGCAATGGGCACAGGGATCGCACTGGGACAACGCGACTTTCTTTGATGCTGATCACAACCTGCAGGAAGAAGGTGGCATCCAGTGGATGCGTCACGCATATGATTTTCCGGTGAGCACGCTGGAACCATCCATCGAGCCCGACCCTGATTTAGTTTGGCGTGATGAAGGGATCTATTGGCTGAATCATGAACATGATGCCGATGATTGGACACTCGGTCTATTCT
>AERA01000222.1_pt1 | contig 34882 bp, 30 predicted proteins | sample 267968 | NCBI WGS metagenome assembly AERA01 (sample SAMN02954363, study PRJNA61401) | activated sludge metagenome | biome: terrestrial; feature: wastewater treatment plant; material: activated biomass; isolation source: activated biomass of an industrial wastewater treatment plant | reverse complement strand
AGTAATCGATAGATCCGATAAATTGAAAAGAGGCGATCCACCGGGTCGCCTCTTTTTTTTATTTTAAGTCGATAAATAGCACAAGACCATGAGAATCTCATTTCTGTTTTTCCTGTTCCTGCTGACAGGAACGTTATCTGCCCAAACCCCTGAAGAGAACCTGGAGGCACTGGGCATTGAATTACCAGATGCCGCCACACCTGTTGCTAACTATGTGAACGCGGTGCGGGTGGGCAACCTCTTATTCCTGGCCGGCAAGGGCCCGGCTATGGCGCCTGGAAAGTATGTCACCGGAAAACTCGGTCGTGATCTGGCGGTGGAGGCCGGTTATGAAGCCGCGCGCTGGGTCGGTATAAATCAACTCGCGGTTTTGAAGGCTGAACTTGGCGATCTCTCCAGGGTGAAGCGGATTGTGAAGGTATTGGGTATGGTCAACGCGATCCCGGAGTTTACCGATCATTCCAAAGTGATGAATGGGTACAGTGATTTGATGGTGGAAGTGTTTGGCGAGAAGGGCAAGCATGCGCGTTCTTCTGTAGGGATGAGTTCACTGCCCATGAACATTGCAGTGGAGGTCGAGATGATTGTGGAGATTGAAGATTAGAGGGCATTCGATGACTGGGACAGATATACCTGTCGCTTGACGTAAAATAGGGGTCAACGGGATTTGCGTATCTTTCTGTAAACAATCCGGTCATGCGCACACACACGATTTTCTTTCGGATGCTGTTCCTGATTTCGGGCCTGATGGTTACGATAACTGTTCAGGGTCAGGATACCTGCATGGTTAATGATCAATGCGAAGAGGCAATACTGATCCCAGGTATAAAGTCGGACAGTGCTTTCGTGTGTATTCCCGGATGCAATCTGTATGCTGCACCGGACGCTGTTCTGAGTACTTGCCAGATGGGTGACTTCCCGACAGTCTGGTACCAGGTGACTGTGGATAACCAGGCTACGGTGATGAATATCGAGGTCTCCAGCACAGATTTCGAAGCGCCTGCTATCGCTGTATTCAAGCCTGGAAATTCATGTACCGACCTGGAGCCCATACCCCTGGCCAATACATCAATGTCATGCATTATAGGCGCTGATGGAACCGCCCGGGCAGTCGGGACGAAAGTCACTCCAGCCTCGACATATCTGATCGCGGTGAGTTCTTACCTGAGTATCGGAGGAGATTTCAGGGTTTGTATCAGTACGATCTCCAGAAGTTCGTATTGTGTGACGGATCGGGATATTGAAATTAAAGCCAGATCATCCGGAGGACCGTTAGAAGGACCTTTTGAACCCGGCGAAACCATAAGCATTTGTTTGAACGTAAATGAGTTCACCGAGCAGGCGAATGGGTGCCAGTGGTTTCAAGGTCTAGTCCCTGTATTTGGAAATGGTTGGGCGCCTTCCTCATTTGATAGCCTGGATATGCCCCGCGAAGCCACAGTGAATGGTCATGCGCTACCCCTGGCACCGGGTCTCTATGATACAGCGTTTTGGAGTTGGTTTAATGATATTAGTTATCATCATGATCACCCCACGCTGAACATTAGTGATCTGGATCAAAACGGTCGATTGGATATTTGTAATAGCATTTATGAATCCGATTGTCCGCAGAAGGGCGTGGATGGCGGATGTTGTGGCCCATGCTGGGAAGACGATCCTGGCGATACATTACCTGGCGGATGGTTTTCCTTTGGGATCAATGGGACATGTATGGATTCGTTGTTCGAACTTCAGACCGTAACGCGGGATTGGGGCGATGGGAATACATGTAGTTCCGGAATGGGACCGTGGAAATTTTGTTTTGATCTGAAAACCAGGGAAACACCAGATTGCATGGGGCCAGACTCGACAAGGCGTGATCTTTCCATCGGGTTTATCACTTTTGCTGATGGGGAAATTGGCGCCTGGACCGGAGGTCCATCGGTCTGCAGCCTCGATCAGCCGGCCAAAGCCACATTCAATGCGCAGTGCGGTCGGGTGAGGTATAGTGATATTGAAAACCTTCCTTCAAAATGTCACGGTGATATACTTGATTATCCACTGTTTGGACCTGACATTTCATCATGGGAATGGAATTTAAGTCCATTTGAGGCTATACCCTATTCGAGCAACCAGGCAGAAAATGGATTTGTTATCCTGGCCCAACTTGTGAATACAAGCGAAGAACCTATCGACATCACCGGTATTGCTATAGGCCGTCGGGAGCATTCACTGGATGTGGATGTGAAACGGTTCCGGTTCAAACTGTATAATGAGGAAGATTGTACGGTTTTGTCTGAGCAGGATCCAATTGTTTTGCAATCAAGGTCATTGAAGATATATCCGTCTCCAGCTGATGATTATGTTTTTATAGATCTAAAGAATGTGTTTAAAACCGAATCCACCATCCAGGTTTTTAACACACTGGGTCAACTTGTATTCAATCACACGATTAGTCTGGATCATAACTTCCAGGTCAAACTGGACTCACATCAATTCGTCCCAGGTCTGTACACTGTTGTGTTCACACAGGGAGGTGCTCACTCAATTGGAAAATTTGTGAAGAGATAGTTTTTTTACCCTTAAAAATTCTAAATGGGCCAACTTTGAATTGTAAAAGTTGAAAGAGAGAACTTTGCCAACTGCCAACTGCCAACTGCCAACTGCCAACTGCCAACTTGCCTCTTCCGCCTTCATCGCCCACCGAAGCTCAGATTGAAACTATACACAAATTAAATAGACCAAAGATCGAAAGTGGGAGCCTTCGCCTCAGCCTCAGCCTTCGCCTCATCCTCCCGATTTCACAGGCATAGATGCTTGTAAGAACCAAATCCCTCCTCATCACAATAATTCTTGCCAGCAAACCCCCCTCTGGCCCCATTTTTGATCTTTATCCCCGGCTTCATGTTTGAACTGCAATGAAGGTATTGATCTATGGCCATGCCTACCATCCTCACCACAAGGCTTCGCTCGTCGAGGCCCTGAAGGCTATGGAGAGTGAGGGCCTGCAGGCCGTAGTGCTGGCCTCCTACTGGAACCAGGTGGAAAAAGACTGGCGGGAGAGCTATCCGGTGACCATATTCGAGGACTTCGAGAAAACCCCGGTGGAGGCTACAATGGCCTTTGGCGGGGATGGAACGATGCTCGGCGCGGTAGGCATGGTGGCGCGGCAGGGAATACCTGTCCTGGGCATCAACCTGGGTCGTTTGGGGTTCCTGTCCAGTATAGAGGGCAAGGATGCCGCCTTCGCGATCCATGAATTTGCCCGCGGACAATACCGGTATGATGAGCGGACCCTGATCCAACTGGATACGAGCAGTAATATCTTCGGTGATTCCCGGATTGCGCTCAATGATTTTACCCTGCACAAGCGGGACAACTCCAGTATGATCACCATCCACACGTATATTGATAATGTGCTGTTGAATTCCTTTTGGGCGGATGGATTGATCGTGGCCACCCCGACAGGCTCAACAGGCTATTCGCTCAGCTGCGGCGGCCCGATTGTTTTTCCCAATTCAGGGAATCTCGTCATCACACCGGTGGCTCCACATAATCTCACGGTCAGGCCATTGGTCATACCCGATAGCAGTGTGGTGACGCTGGAAGTGGAAGGACGGGCCGAAACGTTTTTGTGCACGATGGATTCACGATTCGAGATCATCACCGCTTCGGAAAAATTAACGCTGCGGCGGGCCGATGTCAAAGCGAAACTCATCCAGCTGTATAACTATTCCTTCATCCGGACCCTTCAGGAAAAACTCACCTGGGGCAGAGACTCCCGAAACTGATGGCACTGCAGCACATCATACTGGCCTGGAAAGGAAAGGAGTATCATGTCGATCTGTCCGGTGGTATTTGCCTGGCGATTGCATTGGACCCTGCAACAGCCCAACCCAACGCGTTTCATGCACCCGTTTTTGAAGCCACGCCGGTGCGTGACGGAGATTGGATCGGGGATACCCGCGAAGGGTCGCCGGTCAATTTCTACAATGTTCGGTTGAATCCGCATGGAAATGGTACGCATACAGAATGTGTGGGCCATATCGCGACTGAACGGTATTCGATCCATGAGGCGCTGGGCAATGAATTCTGTATTGCGCAGTTAGTTTCTGTCTTTCCTACCCTGCAGGAAGATGGCGACCGCGTTGTCGATCACCTGGACTGGGAAGATGGTGTGGAAGCCCTGATCATTCGCACCGAACCCAACCACCCGGATAAACAAAAGCGGCAATACGGTGGGACGAACCCGCCTTATCTCGATGCCAACCTGGTCATGCGGATGGTCCAACACGGGATCCGGCACCTGTTGATTGACCTCCCTTCGGTAGACCGGGAGGAAGACCAAGGCCGACTTGTCGCGCACAAAGCATTCTGGCAATTTCCGGAATCGATCAGAACAAAGGCCACGATCACAGAGTTGATTTATGCAGATCCAATGGTGAAAGACGGCTTATATTTACTCAATATCCAGATCCCGGCGATGGCGCTGGATGCGGCACCATCACGACCCTGGATCTATCCACTATCATGACACCGTCATCGTATACCGGATATTCAGAAGTGTACGAGGCCTTTCTGGCCATCGAGCCTACTGCGTATAAGGAGAAGATCCGGTATATCGAGGAGAACTTCTTCCTGCTGCATGAGATTGACGCGGAAGAATATTTTGATATGATGGTGTTGTATGGTGAAGCTTTATTTGAGACGGGTGAATACCACCGTCAGGCCAAACTCGCCGACCATATCATTGAAATGGCCATCTCCCGGAATATCATCATGCATCGCGACCAGGATGTCTACTATGAAACGTTATTCCGGAAGGCCGCTTCCCTGCACAACCTCGAGCGCATTCCTGAAGCAATCCACATTCTAAAGGAACTGATCAAGATCAATCCGCAGCACGAGAGCACTAAGTTGTTCCTCATCAATTGCATGATCAGACAGAAGAAGGCCGCGGTGAAGCCTTACCGGGAAACCAGCATGGTCCTCTTGCTGTCAAGCGCTGTTATTATTGCTATTGAATTATTGATCGTCAACCGGTTCTGGCCGGAATGGGGATCCATCGTCGAGTTGATCCGCAATGGCTTGTTTATCCTGGGCGTTTTATTATTGATCACGGGGGAAGTCCTCATCCGGTACAGGGCGGTGGAGGATGTGTACACGTTTACGCGTGAGACAAAGAAGCGGAAAGAGGAAGTCTAGGACAAAATCTCGTTTTGCTTGGTACAACAGCGATGAAGGTCGATCTTTACTGATCGAAACCGTATTCATTTTAAATGCTCAATCATGAAGACCTTGATGTGCCTTATTGCACTTTTTCTCTCTTTTTCATCCTATTCGCAAACCAGTTGTAAACCATATGTGCCCGCAAAAGAAGGCACGAAATGGGAAATCACCAACTATAAACAGAACGGCAAGGAAACAGGAAAGGTCGTCTATGAGTTGCTTCAGAAAGACGAAATGGTCGGAGGCGCACGGTATGTGATCAAGACCACCACATATGATGACAAGGGAAAGGAATTATTTACCCATCAATTCAATGCCATGTGCAGGGGCGGAAAATTTGAGTTTGATATGGCCTATATGATGGATGGTGGGGCACTACAAGCCTACCAGGGCATGGAGATGGAAGTGGATGCCTCCGCGCTGGAATTACCATCAATGAATGCGGCGACGGGTTCCACGCTAAAGGACGCGACGATGCAGGTCAAGGTAGGTTCTGGCGGTATGTCGCTGTTCAATATGAATGTGGAGGTGATCAACCGAAAAGTGGCAGGGAAGGAAACGATCACCACCCCGGCCGGGACTTTTGAATGCCTGAAGCTCTCCCAGGACGTGAAAACAAAAATGATCGTCAATATTGAGGCTTCATCGGTGGATTGGTATGCGGAGGAAATCGGTATGATTCGGTCAGAGTCCTATAACAAGAATGGAAAGTTGCAAGGGTATAGCGAATTGACCATGGTGAAGGAGCCATAGATCCGGGCAGCACCAACCACGGGGCATGAAGTCATTACTGCATTAAAAAAGGTCTGACCCGGGATGAATCCGGATCAGACCTTTATAGACATGTTATCTGAAATCAGTATCATGTCGTGACGGTGCACGGCCTTATTGAATTCGCCTCACATCAACAGCATGTAATCCTTTCGGACCGCGTTCTTCGTTGTACTCTACTTTGTCATTCTCATCCAGGTGGCTGACCGTCCCGCTTTTGTGGACAAAAATGTCTGGACTGCCGTCTTCCGGTTGAATAAAACCGAAACCTTTGCCATGGTTGAAGAATTTAACTTTGCCTTGTTTCATGATAAAATAGTATTAGAAATAAAGAAATACGTGATTGAAGGGGAGTTCCAATGCGAATGGTGATCAAGTCAGATCAATGCAGTTGCTTTAATCCGAAGATGTTCATCAAAGCCAGATCAATTGAGAAACAAAATGGAAGTGTATTTCCCCACGGTTCCTGAATGCGGATCGTCTTTGCGCAGTTGGGCTGCAAAGATAAACCCAAAATCCGGATTCTGCTGATTTATTTCTAACCGGGTGATTTACCGGGGCAAAGACGTTTGGCCTGGAGAGATCAGCGGGCAGCCTATCCGCTCACCTTGGTGTAACAAGAGTGGGCTCATCAGCATATCCCATCACAGCACATGAGAAGCTATTTCGCATTCTCATCACGTTTATTTCCCGTGTGCCGCAAAGGCATAAACAAGGATAGCTGACAAGCCCACATATCGCCGAGGCGATCTTGTGACAGTCCGGGCGCAACGACTGAAGTCATTGGCAGATGAACTCCCGCCGACACGTCAGGCACCTCCCCTGACTGATGTGACCCGGACCTGATGGTCAACGCGGTGCGTTTCCAAACCGGTTGGCTTTTCCAGGCTTACGATAATGGCTTGCCTTCTTTTGCTTTTTGCTTCAATGCTTCATCAGCTACGATGACCACTTCGACGCGGCGATTCAGTTGCCGGCCCGCATCCGTTTGATTTGTGGCCACGGGATCCGTTTCACCCAGGCCGGTCGATACGATACGTGTAGCGGGAATGCCCTGCTGATTCAGGAAGTACGTCACAGCGCCGGAGCGGCGTTCCGATAATGTTTGATTATAGCTGGAGGAACCCACACTATCTGTGTGACCAAGGATATTGACGTTGGTATCGTCGTACTTTTTCATTGACTCCGCCAGTTTTTTCAAATTGCTCCGCGTATCCTCCCGCAAGGCATAGGAGTCGAAATCAAACATCAACCCGGAATCAAAACTGACGACAATTCCTTCCCCAACACGGGTTACTGTAGCGTCATCACCCAAATCATCGGCGATATCTTTCGCCTGTTTGTCCATATAGGCGCCGATCAATCCACCGGCAACACCACCCACGGCAGCGCCCAGGATAATGCCCACGGCTTTGTTTTTCTTGGTCAGAATTGCGCCGGTCACGCCCCCGACCGTTGCCCCGATCACAGCACCTTTGGTCGCTCTACTCGCGCTGCAGGATGATTCGATGACTCCGACTAAAAGAACGAGGCATAGCATATACACGGTTGTGATTTTCGATTGCTTTCTCATGATCTGTGATTGAAAGATTTTATTTAATGGATTTTAGATTTTAGATTTTAGATTTTAGATTTTAGATTTTAGATTTTACTTTTTACTTTCTTACCTTCCTTAAAAATGAATAAAATGAACCAGCGGTTTATGAAAGCACCCGGTTTTTTACATTTTTCAGGGGAAAACGGAAGCCTTATATTTTTCTTTACAGGGTTTTCCCTGACATTGATGCTCATGCTCTCCTGTACTGGCGATGCAGCACGGGATACAGCATCTACGCGTCCGAATATTATTTTCATCATGACCGATGATCACGCGTACCAGGCCATCAGTGCCTATGGATCCGTGTTGATGAAGACGCCGCATATTGACCGGTTGGCGACGGAAGGAATGCGTTTTGACAAAGCGTTTGTCACTAATTCGATCTGTGCGCCAAGTCGTGCTGTGGCGCTGACCGGCAAGTTCAGTCACCTCAACGGTGTTCGCATCAATGGGCATGTATTTGATTCCAGTCAGCTGACCTATCCGAAAATATTGCGACAACATGGTTATGAAACGGCCGTCATTGGAAAATGGCATCTGACCTCCATACCCTCCGGATTTGATTACTGGCGCGTATTGCCGGACCAGGGCGATTACTATCATCCTGATTTTATCACCCCCAATGGCATGGTGAAGGATAGCGGGTATGTCACCGATGTGATCACTGATCATGTGCTTCAGTATCTCGATTCGCTGCGCGATCCTGAAAAGCCGTTCATGCTCATGTATCATCACAAGGCGCCGCACCGGCATTGGTGGCCCTCAATGGATGAACTGGAAGCCTTCAAGGATCAGCCGCTGCCCGAACCTGCTACCTTATTTGATGATTACAGGAATCGCGGTACCGCAGCCAGGGAAGCCGAAATGCGAATTGATGATCACATGGCCCTGAGCGCTGATAACAAGGTCCCGCCGGAAATGGTGAAAGAACTGAATCTCGAGGAGTTCATGACCTGGTACGAAGACAATTATCGCCGCGAATACAATATGCTGACTGCTGAAGAAAAGCAAAGATGGGATGCTGTCTACGGACCGATCAATGCTGACTTTGCGGCTAATCCGCCGGAAGGACGTGAATTGACGTATTGGAAATACCAGCGCTATATGCAAGACTATCTCGCGACGATCAAAAGTGTGGATGCCAATATCGGGCGTGTACTGGATTATTTGAAGGCGAACGGCCTGGAAGAGAATACGATCGTGATCTATACATCAGACCAGGGATTTTACCTGGGCGAGCATGGCTGGTTTGACAAGCGATTTATGTACGAACCTTCTTTTCGTACACCACTGATCATCCGTTGGCCGGGTAAGATTAAACCTGGTTCGGTCAATACGGACCTGGTGCAGAATATTGACTTCGCACCCACCATGTTGTCCGCTGCGGGCGTCATGCCTCCGGCTGAAATGCAGGGCATGAGCCTGATCCCGTTGTTTGCCGATGATCCGGTGGAGTGGCGGGAGGCATTGTATTATCATTATTACGAGTTTCCCTCGATCCATATGGTCAAACGGCATTATGGTATCCGCACGGATCGATACAAGTTGATCCATTTTTATCACGATGTGGATGAGTGGGAATTGTATGACCTGGAAAAGGATCCGGATGAACTGAACAATGTCTATGATCATCGGGATTATGCAGCGATACAGCAGCAACTGCAGCAGCAATTAAATGATATTCGGACGCAATACGGAGATTCAGATGCATTGACTGCGGCTCTCCTTCAAAAAGATACCGGACATGAAAACTGACAGATCCCTTCCATCATTGATGTTCCGCAACCTGGTGTTCACCATCCTTCAGCCGGGCATTGTCGTCTTACTCATCCCATACCTGATCCTTGGAGATCGTCTACAGCACGTGCTGAATGCGACTTTTATCCATGTTCAATACCTGGGGATTATTTTTTTCGTCCTCGGACTGGTGATCATGGCTGATTGCATTGCGCGATTCGCTATCCAGGGCCAGGGGACGTTATCACCGGCGGATCCAACGAGAAAATTGGTGATGAAAGGGCTGTATCGCTATTCCCGGAACCCGATGTATATCGGTGTGCTCTTGATGCTGGCGGGGGAAGCCGTTTTTTTTGATTCGCGATCCTTGTGGATTTACCTGGCGATTGTTTTTGCAGCGTTTCACCTCTTCATCCTGTTTGTGGAAGAACCCCGGTTGAAAAGAGATTTCGGTACCGAGTACGAGATCTATAAAGACAGTGTGCGTCGCTGGATTTAGTAGCTGCCTTTAAGCCGGACGAAGACACCATTTCCGATATTGTCAAACCCGTCAGTGTCCAGCCAGAAACTTTGTCCGAAAAGCGCAAGTTCCCAGTTTGCGGCAAATGAATAATTTAAAGACATCATGAAGAGCGCCGTATTGACCCCCGGCGAATACACCATGGTCAGGCTACCGCCATACAAGGTTGCAAGTGGCACACTCGCGCTGGCCAGCACGGAATGCATGGAAGGCATCAGGCTTTTGGCCGACAGTGGATCAGTGAACAAATTTGTCGCTTCAGACAATGTCGTATCGATGCCCTGGCTGTTGAATAAATACCCAAGCGTCAGGAACAACTGGTTGCTGAAAACGTAATCGGCTGAAATGCTGGCGCTCAGCACATCGGTATTGACTGATCGATTTTCCAACGGATGGAACCAGGAAACTTCGCCCTTGAAACCGGCCAATCCAATATTCCCGGCCCAGCCACCTCCGATCACCAGGTCCTGATCCCATTTTCCAGCCAATAATTGAAAATCATATTTCCATTGATTGAAGCGATACATCAGGGCACCAATCCATTCCCGTTGATCCGTCCCGGGTGCAAAGGCCAGTTCCACACTTTTCAGGCTATTAAAATAGCGTCGTACCCGCAGGGCATCGGCTCCCGGACGTTCTTCATAATCAAAATCAACCAGCGAAAACACATTGAACAGATCATTGCTGTTGCAGAATAAATTGATACCCCAGTTGATCCGTTGCCGTCCCACGGTGATCTCCCAGTCATTCCGGTTCCAGTTTAACCACGCGCGATCAATTTGACTTAACAGGACCATGGAAGGGTTATTCACGATCAGAAAACTCAGATCGACGACACCGGGATCTGTATCCAGCAGATCACCGTACCCTTCTATGGATTGAATGGATTCACCGGTGAATAACCGGTTGCGAAACTCCAGACCCGCTGTGATAGCTGCAGAAGGTTGATACCGGAAATTGAGCCGGTGATGGACTAGTTGGTCAAATGTGAATTTGTCTTCTTCGCCGCCAAACGAAAAGATCGGCATGAACTTGATATATCCATTCGTTGTGATTCGCGGTGCGATGGTCAGCGAATCTTCTTGCGTGAATGCGAGAGCGGAGATAAAAAGAAAAAAAACGAGGCTAACGTTTTTCATCGGAAACGATCTTGCCGTCTTCCAGGGTGATTACCCGGCGCGCCTTGTCGATCACCCGCTGATCATGTGTGGAGAAAATAAAGGTAACACCTTCCTCGCGGTTGAGGCGCGCCATAATATCCAACAAATTCGCCGCGGTTTTACCATCCAGGTTGGCAGTGGGTTCATCGGCCAACACAAAAGCCGGTTTCGACGCCAGCGCACGTGCAACGGCCACACGTTGTTGTTGTCCGCCAGAAAGCTGAGTAGGGCGGACATTCATTTTATCAGCGAGGCCAACTTCTTCAAGCAATGTGGTTATCCGGGCATCGCGTTGTGTCTTCGGTACTTTTTGCAGCAAGAGAATGAATTCCGCATTTTCCCTGGCGGTCAATACTGGAATGAGATTATAACTCTGGAATACGAATCCAATTTGCCGCAACCGAAAATCGATCAATTCGTTTTCGTTCAGGTCATTCAGGGCGACATTGTTGATGATCACCTCACCGGAAGTCGGTCGGTCGAGGCCACCGATAATATTCAGCAACGTAGTTTTTCCGGAGCCGGAAGGTCCAACCACAGCGGTAAATTCTGCAGCTTCGATGACCAGGCTGACATTGTCAACAGCGTTGACGGGCACAACACCCGCATACGTTTTGCAGAGATTCCGGGTTTCAATGACGATTTGACTCATGCGGTTCGAATTGCTTCTACGGGTTTGAGTTGAAGGCCTTTCCAGGCCGGGTAAATGGCAGCAAGAATGGCCATGACGACGATCATCAAGGTGACCTGCATATAATCTCTGCCCGGCAATACAGGATAGATGACATTGGAAAATCCAAAATCACCATATGCCGCGTTGCCCAGGTTGATTCCCGCGGAACCAAACCATGTGATCGAAAGGTAAGCCAGCAACAAACCGACGGGTCCACCGACAATGGTGAGAAAAATGGTTTCCAGCATGATCATCCCGAAGATCTTCGGACGCGTCATCCCGATCGCCATCAACATCCCGATCTCATGCACGCGCTCCAGCACCGCCATGAGCATGGTGTTGATAATACTGAATAGCAGCGCCAGCAGGATAATGCCTACGATGATAACAGTATAGAGTTTGATCGTTTCGATCATATACCGCATGCCCGGCGCCAGGTCCATCCAGGAAAGAACCTCAAGGTCGGGATAGCGGGATTGGAATCTAACCGCCATAGCTTCAGCCGAATCATGGTGTTTGAGCAGGACGGCGATTTCGTGCACACCGTTGTCGAGCCCGGCCAGTGATTGGATGTCACTTCGCAAGACAAACAGGTTGAGATTGTCAAACATCTTGTTCCCACTGTCAAAGATGCCGATGACCCTGAACGCGGCCGCTGTAATATTCCCATCCACATCCTGGAAGGTGAGCACGATTTTGGACCGAATACCAACTTTGTATTTTTCGGCCATCACGCGGCTGATCAATGCGGGATTGCGTATGTCCGCTCCGAAGTATTCCCCTTCAATTACTTTTTCATTTAATCGGGTTACGATTTTTTCCGCCTCCGGATCTACGCCCACTACTTTTGCAGCGCCTGTGGCCCGGGCAGTGCCCACCATCATTTGTGATACCGTTCTGCCGGAAACTTCTGCAACAAGAGAATCTTCCAGCAGTTCCTGTTGGATCGTCGTCCAATCCGGGATAATTTGATCCATCAACATTTCTTCTCTAAATCCGGGTTGATGGAATTGAAAATGTGACATCTCCAGGGAGATCACACTGTCGATCTTCTGGCGCATCATGCCATTGACAAAAGCGGAAACGGACAACCCCGCCCATAAGCCCAGGGCCAGCGCCGTGATGACCACCAGGCTACGCACCGGGTTGCGCCAGATATTACGCCATGCCACTTTGACCAGCATCATCCGCGTAAAGCTTTAACGGCGTTGAGGCGGGCCACCGTGATGAGGGGATACAGGGAGATCAGGCAGGCAATGAGAAAGACAACCAATCCCTGCTGCAGGAAAATGAAGGGTTCGATCGAGGTTTGGATAACCGCTTCAATGCCGTACTCTTCCGTCATCTTTTTCAATTCATTCCCCAGGGAAATCGGGTGCAGCAGGAAATAATAACAAATCGGAAAGGCGCCGATCATACCCAGTACGGCACCCATCACTGAAACCAAAACGGTTTCCGTCCAGACCGTAAAGGCCAATCGCATCCGCTTCATGCCGATCGCGACCAACATGCCCATTTCCCGTTTTCGCTCTGCCAGCATCATCAGGATGGTCCCAAAGATCCCGAAGGAAACCACGAGATAAAGAATAAACATGATCACATAACCTTCCACCCGGTCCGTCTCGATCATGTTTTTCAGATCCGGTACCAGTTGAGGCCAGCCCATGACTTCATATTCATCGCCAAGTCCAGACTGTATCGCATCGAGTATAGCGGGGGCGTTGTCCGGGTTTTCGAAATGGAGGATCAGGTTGTTCAATCGACCTTCCATACCATACAACCACTGCGCTTCACGTATGGGAAGAAAGACAAGTTGTTTGCTGAGCTCTGGCGAACCAAACTTGACAATCGCCTTCACGGGATATTTACCGGTCGCGCTCACACCCCGGTACCCTTGTCCAAGGAGGATCAAGGTGTCGCCAACGGAAAGATCAAGACTTGTGGCCAACCCATCGCCAACCATGGCGCTTTGGTCATCGGCCGTGATGTATTCACCGGCGGAAACCCGATGATGAAGATGATTGTACTGCGTTTCCTTTTCCGGATCCACACCTACGACCATAGCTACCCGTGTGATATCGTCAGTCGCGGCCAGGGCAAAACTTTCCAGTCGGGGCAGCGTGCCAGTGACGCCTAGATGGGATTCGATTTGCCGGATCAGCGCCGGGTCCGCTTCAAAACTGTATTCGAGCACACGTTCTTCCCAGTAATCTTTCGCGTGCACCTGGCCGAAGCCCATATACGCGCCGATGGTAGAGTCAATAAGGTTGCTGTATACGCCTTCCTTGAAACTGATGACGAGCGTAGTGAGCACCACCGCAAAAAAGACCGAGGCCATGGTGATCATGGTTCGTCGACGATTTCGCCAGACGTTTCGCCAGGCCAGCCTCGTGGCGATCATTGGAGACGACGCATATTTTGGATCGTGAAGAAATCTTCATTCAATGGCTGATCAAATTGAATGGAATTGATTTGCATCATTGTCTTATGCCCGGGTTTGTCCTGGGGGATCAGCTCCAGTTGCGTGGCGATCAACCGGTCATCCATCTGGCGGATATTCCGCGCGTGCAGCCGGTTGACCAGGAAGCCATCCTCATCATACATTTCAGCCTGCAACTGGATATAATTCTTTTTATCAATCCAGACAATGAGTTTGCCCCACACGACCGGCGCATCCGGCCTGGGGATCATTTCAATTTTATAGCATGGTTTTCCGTCGATGATCTCTTCACCCATGAGCCGATGGGTGTAATCTTCAATCACGGAGGATTCGCGCACAAGATCGTCATTGGTAAAATCTGTGCCCATCCAGCTTTGCAACATCATACTGGGTGGCATTTTGATCGTCCGCTCGATCGAAGGCACCCAGTTCCAGACTTCCTTGTCGCGTTTTAGAAAAGCGTTTCCTTTTTCTTTCGCCGGTGAAGTGATCAGGATAAGGCTGTACTCATCCCCTTTGGTCCAGGTCTTCAGCCCGATCTCCCGGCTCCATTTCGGGCGCACAATGGAGATGGTCATCTCGCTCTGCGATGATTTCACCCCGCGCACATTTTCTTCCGACCGGCGAATGATCTCCCGGGCGTCTTGCGCAGTGACCGGATTGAAACACAAGACAAATGGAAGCAAGAAGAGAAGATGAAGTCGAAGAATCATACCGTAAAAATAAAAAGCCCCGGATGGAACAGAACAGGGACAAGGAACAAATCAGTGCGCCTGAATGTTGGTCGTACAAGCTGGTTTTACAGTCCCCCCGGCGTATTTTTAAGCCATGATATCTTTACGAAAGTCAATACACCTCTTGGTCACCGCTTTGTTAAGTCTGTTGGTGATCATTTCCGGATGCCGTTCTGATGGTGAAAAGATGCCTGAACCGGAAAAGCCGACCGCGCTCCTGATCTATAGCAAGACGAAGGGCTACCGGCATGAATGTATCGAGCCCGGCTCGGCCGCCCTCAAGGCTTATTTTTCACCCCGTAACATTGAAACCACGATCACCGAAGACTCCTCTCTTTTTACAAAAGCAAAACTGAAGGATTATGACGTGGTAATGTTTTTTCAAACCACCGGTAATGTGCTCGATTCAACCCAGGAAATTGCGCTGCAGTCATTTGTAAGTTCCGGGAAAGGCTTTGTCGGGGTGCATGCCGCATCGGATACAGAGTACGAATGGCCCTGGTATACAGGACTGGTCGGTGCGCAGTTTGCCGGTCATCCGGACATCCAGCAAGCCGTTGTGCAGAAAACAGATACCGCCCATCAGTCCTGTAAACATTTACCTGAACGCTGGACGCGGACGGATGAATGGTATAATTTCAGAAGTATACCGGATAGTGTCCGGGTATTGCTGACCGTTGATGAAGCGACTTACCAGGGCGGCACACATGGATCTGATCATCCGTTGTCCTGGTGTCATGAATATGATGGCGGTCGTTCGTTTTACACCGCGATGGGCCATACGGTCGAAAGCTATCAGGACAGTCTGTTTCTCGAGCATATATACCAGGGCGTAAAATGGACTTTAAAAACTAAAAAGTAAAAACTAAAATCTAAATTTTGACGGAAGTTGATTTGGCAAGGAAAATTCTTGCAGCGGAATTTCTCCCCCTTTGAAGCGATGTATCGAGCGCAGTCGAGATAGGGGTCGGGGGGATGAAACCTGCGAGTTGGGGGAGTGCTCAACTGATATTTAAAAAGGATCCAATGTCAATTAAATCAATGCAATCTCCGGTCTTACTCTCTTACTGTCTTACTGTCTTACTGTCTTTCATTTTCCAGGTGATTACCATTAGCGCCCAATCTGATCCACAATTGTTGAGGGTACCTTTTACAAGTACAGTCACTCAAGAATCGCATAATTTTTTTCTTTATCTCCCCAAAGATTACAATGTCCTACCCGACAAGAAATGGCCCGTGATGCTCTTTCTGCACGGCAATGGTGAGCGCGGTAACGGACAGGATGAACTCGATTGGGTGATGGTGCATGGTCCGTTAATGGAAGCCTGGGTGCAGAAGCGCGATCTGCCGTTCATCATCATTTCGCCTCAATTGCCCATGTTTGGTCTGGATACCATTCACAGCTGGATCCGGGACAGGGACCCAGTGCGCATTCCGCGTCGCCAGGAGCATGGTGTTCCTGCGCGTGAGCCGGTTGATCCTGTTGTTGAAGAAATGACAGGCGATTTCCCGGCTGATTCATTTCCCTATCTGACCAAGACGGATGGATGGGAACTGATCATGGATGATTTGCTCTACATGGTGCGGTCCACGCTTGAGGATTATCGCGGGGATCCGGACAGGGTTTACCTGACTGGTCTCAGTTATGGTGGATTTGGAACCTGGACACTGGCGGCATCCTATCCGGAGATGTGGGCGGCTATTCTTCCTATTGCGGGATGGGGTCATCCGGACATCGTGGGCCCGATCGCCAGGCATCATATTCCGGTCTGGGCATTTGCAGGAGGAAGAGATCCGGTAGTTCCGGTCCGGTATTTCTATCCGGCCATGAACCGGCTCAAAGCGATGGGTCATCCGGATGTGCGATTCACGGTGCATGAGGACATGGGGCATGATGTCTGGAAGCGGGTGTATGCCGGGGATGACGCCTACCATTGGCTGCTCAGTCAACGCAAGCCGTAACGCCCATACTTGACTACCTTTGTGGGGTGCCGGGCCGAAATCAGGTCCGGACTCATCGATCTTTTATGACTTCATTTTCCGGAATGGGCCTGAAGCCCGCAGTCCTCAAAGCCTTGCAGGACATGGGGTTCGAACAGCCCACTTCCATCCAGGCCCGTGTGATCCCCGCAGTATTGAGTGCGGATCGCGACGTCATCGGCCGCGCGCAGACAGGTACGGGAAAGACCGGCGCTTTCGGGATCCCGATCATCAACCGCCTTGATCTTCAATCACCCCATGTACAGGCGCTGATCCTGTGCCCGACACGTGAGTTGTGTTTGCAGATCACTCAGGAGCTCCAGCATATAGCCCAGTTCATTCCCGAGATCAAGGTCATCCCGGTCTATGGCGGTGCGCGCATTGACACGCAAATATTCGCGTTGAAACAAAGGGGTCAGATTGTAGTCGGTACACCCGGTCGTACTCTTGATCTGATCAACCGTCAGAAGTTGAATCTCAATCACATTCAATGGCTCGTACTCGATGAAGCCGATGAAATGTTGTCGATGGGATTCAAGGACGACCTGGACGCGATCCTGGCCACTGCGCCGAAAGAAAGACAGAGTTTATTGTTGTCCGCAACTTTTCCGAAGGAGATCATGCGTATTGTCAATACGTATATGCATGACCCCATGGAAGTCAAGGCGGAGCAAGTGCAAACCGGGGCAGAGAATGTTACCCACCATTTTTACGAGGCACAAGCCAAAGACCGTTTCGTGGCCCTCAAACGAATTCTCGACGCACATCCGGATATCTATGCGATCATCTTCTGCCGCACGCGCGCCGAGACAAAAGATATTGCTGCGAAGCTCAGTGCCGATGGTTATGATGCAGACGCCTTGCATGGTGATTTGAGCCAGGAGCAACGGGAGCATGCGATGAGCCGGTTCCGTAACCGGAGTTTACAGCTCCTGGTCGCTACCGACGTAGCTGCACGCGGGCTGGATGTGAGCGCGCTGACACATGTGATCAATTACAATTTGCCGGATGATCCGGATACCTATATTCACCGCAGTGGCCGTACGGGACGAGCAGAGCACAAGGGCATTTCCGTTTCCATTATTCACAGTCGGGAGCACTACCGGATCCGGGACCTGGAACGAAAGGTTGGAAAATCATTCACCAGAAAATCCATACCCACCGGATTCGAGATCTGTGAAAAGCAATTGTTCTTCCTGGTCGATAAGATTGAAAAAGTCGAGCCGGTCGAAGCGCAAATGGAACGATACATGCCCGCGATCTTCAGCAAGCTGAGCTGGCTTGACCGCGAAGAATTGATCCGCCGCTTCATGTGGATGGAGTTCAGTCGCTTCCTGGATGAGTACAAAGACGCGCGGGATATCAATGTTGGGCCTTCCCCACGACCGGAGCGCAGGCAGGATCAACGACCGGAGCGGAAAACGGATAGAAGAGCTGAACGAAAACCGGAACCAGGCAGTCAGGGAAAAAAGAAATGGGAAGCGCGTGAAGAGGCTGAGTTTGTCCTGACCCCACCCACAGCTCTTCGGGGCGCTAACCGACCCAATCGAAAATTTGCCAAGCTGTCCATTAACCTTGGAAAAGTAAATGCCTTCAAGCCCAAGTCGCTGCTCGAACTGATCAATGAAAAATTGCCCAACCAGGAAGCGCAGGTTGGGAAAATCGATATTCAGTACGCGCATACCGTGTTTGATGTCGACGAGGAATTTCAACAGACTGTCGTCAATGCGCTTCGCCAGGCCAAATGGCGGGGAAAAGACGTCGAGATCACTGAAATTGGCGGCAAGCGAAAGGACAAGAAAGAAAAGACATCGTTCCGGGAGCGAAAAGCCAAAAAAGGTAAATCCAGGAGGTAGTTTTTTCAATTCGGACAAAGACGTTTCCCGGATTCATCTACCGGATTTTACCCGTCAAACTTTTTAACGGGCGTATAACTTTGGTTATATTGGTCTTCTCAAATTTGTACACCACTTTTGAGGCAGGTAGATACGTAAACAAGACAGGAAGGGATGTCTGGTTTGGGTCGGATCACGGCTAAAGCGCATCTTTTTTGACTCGCGGTTAGGACAGCCGCTTTTTTCAATCATTGTATAACAAAGCCCCAAAAGGGCATTTAGCGCGATTATCGTGAGGCCAATTTTGTATTTGACCTCATTGGATCGTTGCGGGCAATATTGAAATTAAAAACCAACAGCAATGTTCAATTCACCCATCCTGGATGTTACCATTGGCCTGGTCTTCATTTTCTTTTTGTACAGCCTGCTGGTCTCCACAGTTCAGGAAGCGATTGCTTCGACACTCAGTTTGCGCGCACGCATGTTACGTCATGCTATCCGGGACCGGATGTTGTCCAATACCAACAGGGGATCAGGATTTATCGGAATGATGAATCGGCTGTGGGGGTATGTGAAGAATTTTCTGAGATTCCTTAGGGGGAGTCAGCAAGTGGGTGAGCCAAAAGTTTCGATTGCAGACCAATTTTATCAGCACCCCTTGATCCGTAACTATGGATCCAACCGCGTGTATTCTATTCCGTCCTATATTCCGAAGGAGAGTTTTTCAAAAGTGGTAGTGGAGTTATTTGACAATGAATTCAACCGGCAGCTGACCACAGCTGATGAACTAGAATCAGTATTACCCCTTGAATCCAGGAGTTCGGTCCCGATGACGAATTCCGGGGCAGGATATAAAATGCAAAAAATACAGACGCTGCTTGAGGGGTATACGCCTGAAAAAAAATTGACCAGGAGACAGCAGCTGGCGACGCTGGAGCATAACCCACCATCAACCAGGAAAGACAGTACAATAGATCCGACAACGGAGACCGCTTCCAAAATTGAATTTTTGGATCAGGATACCCAACAGTTGCTCCTGATGTTGTTCCAGAAGAGTAAAATGGATCTGAAAAAATTCGAAGAGGAATTGGATAAATGGTTTGATGACACGATGAACCGGGTTTCGGGGTGGTACAAGCGGCAAACACAATGGATGGTATTTGGTATGGGGTTGGTGGCTGCCATTCTTTTCAATGTGGATACGATTGAGATTGTGCAAAAATTGTCAACGAATGCGGATATGCGCAAGTTGCTCGTGCAGGAGGCTTCTGCGTATATCGAAGCTCATCCTGAATTAGCACCAGCGTTGCCTCAACCGGACACCACGAGAGCGGATACTGTTGGAACGGACCCGACTGAATTGTCGGCTGCTGATTCACTTGCGGAGATGTATCATCGCTATAAAGAGCATCTCAGGATCAAGAAGTCACAAATCGATTCAGTGAATTCCATTTTAGCTTTAGGCTGGGGTGACTACGGGCAACGACGCAATTCGGAGAGGATCCTGGAGAACATATTCAAGAAAGACGAAGAAATGCGAGACAGGAAAGGGTATGAACCGCTTCCTATAGGCAGAAATTCGCCCGCTGTTGCCAAACAGGCATATGTTGCTCAGTTGTATAAGGATCATCCCTGGAAATATAAAGGCGGTTTTGTGATCAGTGAAGTTTGTCATGCCCGAAAGTTGATTGGATTGCTGCTTACGGCATTCGCCATTAGTCTCGGTGCGCCGTTCTGGTTTGATCTGTTGAAAAAGGTGATGTCAGTTCGTAGTACCGGAAAGCCAGAGGGGACCGATGGAGGTGGAGGTGACAAAAAGGATACGCCGACACCCCCTATCGTGATTCAAACGAATCCAGGAACCCAGGCTGTTGGATAAACATGAAACAGTTAACAGTTATCGTTCCATTGTTAAATGTTCGGCGTCGAATACCGAATGTGTTTCCCGATCCAGAGGGCATAATTGGTGTCGTCCAAAATGGGTTTTCGTTCCAGGGCGAAGAAGTTCCGCATGTTGAGAATCCGGCGATGGGGACGTGGTATGCGGATAACAATGGGCAGTATTATTGGGGTGGGGGATTAGCTGTGGATGAACATGCTGTGACTCAATTTGAAGTATCAGCAAAGCCATGGTGGATTTCCAAATATGGAATAGATAGAATATGGGAAAAAACTAAAGGAGAGAATGTAAAAGTTGCAGTATTAGATTCAGGATATAATACTAATAATGCTGACCTGGCTGGCGCGGTAGTAGATTCGGGTGTGTTTATGAAATCAATTTCAGGTAATCCAATTTCTATTCAGGATAAACTCGGACATGGAACGCATTGTGCCTCCTTAATTGGCAACCGAAATATTAATAATATTATAGGAATGGCCCCGGCCGTCGATTTATATATTGCCAAAATTACATCATTGGGTTCAGTAAGCAGTCATGATAATATTTCAAATGCAATCGAATGGGCAATTCAGCATCAGGTTGATATTATTTCCATCAGCTATGGTGGTGAATCTCCAGATTCGAAACTGGAGCAAATGATTAATACGGCAGTTGAACGAAATATTGCAGTTTTTTCTTCAATTGGGAACAGAGTTGAAAATGGTGCAAACAAACCTCATTATCCCGCGCTTTATCCAAATTGTATAGCTGTTGGGGCTGTGGATATGAATGATAAATTGTCAACAATAACCATCATTGATCCGAAGACAGAGATTAATGCGCCTGGAGACGCAATAATGAGTTATAAATTGACAACTAATTTGGAGCCTGAGACAGGAACCTCTCAGGCGACTGCAATTGTAGCTGGGATTTGCGCACTTCTGATTTCAAGATTCAAAGCATTAAATAAGCCGTATAATGTAAATGCACTAAAGCAACTTATAACTTCTAAAGGATCTCTAATTCACGGAGGTAATGGACAAAAAATAATAAACCCGATTGAAATGTTTAACACAATCTAACAAAATAATTATGAAAACACTTAATTGTGCAATTACTATTGGGTTGCTCTTTGTGACTATTGCCTCACAAGCACAGCAATTGCCCTTGGAAGATGCGAAAAAGATCTATACTGAGTATTATAGTGAAGATGATGGTAAGTTTATAAAGCGATCAAGTTTGTTTGATCTGTTGAAGAATTATTATCCACCAGGAACAGGATTATCAGAAGAAATATTAAAGAGCAATCCATTCTTTGAAATTTATGTACCAGCCGCTATTGAAAATTCAAGTGGGGTCAGTTCATATTTGAAACCCACAGCTCAATCTTTAGGTGGGCTAACCATTCCCAACGAAGTCCTGCTGGGCCTCACCGACTGGATCATCAAGCGCACCAAACAGGAACTGACCATTTATTTTTTTGAAGACCTGAGAGATCAAATCAAAGCGTATAAGGACCTCGAAGCCCTGTTTCCGCAAACCCATCGCTCGCTCCTGTCGATAGGCGATGAAATTTACAATTATAACCGGTATCTCAACACGCTTCGCGTTTCATTTCAAAACGATATGCGATCCTTTGATGTCAATTTTCCAAAAATTATTAATAACCATCCAGAGTTCTTCAATCAATATCCGGTCCTGGAATCAACTTTGAGAAGTGGCTTCTATATTGCAGGGAATCTCAAGAACAATGTCCATCCGGGGGATATTCTCAAAAATTATCCAGCCGGGTATCTTGATAAACTTCCAACCGGCTGGAAAGGAACCCTCCAGACCTTGCAGTTGCTTTCTGTTTCCCTCAGGGCGGGGACTTCGACTGTTGGAAGCGAAAACGAAAGTTACTGGGCAAGCCCTGAAGAGATTGGAGAGGTGGTGAGGAATGAAGTAGCGTTTCGTATTTACTTGGGACTGGTTTATCAGTTGGTCATCCATGAGTACAATAGCATTCCCTTTACAGCAGGCATTGCGCCCCAAAGCCTGAAATCAGTTTTAGATAATGTGGCGACTAATTTTGATGCTTCGTATAGTGAATATTCGTCGTTTATATCCCGGATTGCTGAGGGCGCACATCGGGTTTCCCTTGCCAGAACTGCGCATGAAGGCCGGGATTTGAATGGCGACCAGGCATTTGATGCATACTTTGAATACTACACATCTGTTCTTGACTTGTTCGAATTGGCTGCAGAGATCGGTAAACTGCCATATCTCAATGCGATCATTCCAGACATCTCCATTCAGTTGAATGATTATTTTGATTTAGCCAGGACGGCTTCAGACCTGGTTTTTAATATCAGGCGCAAGGAGTACAGTGCCGCTATTGCCAATTCAGTCTGGATCTATGAATTGAGTACAAACAGACAAAAGAACTATCTCGATAGGACCATTGATGTAGATACAAGCAAATTTCCAGCCGTGGTAAGACAAATGCTTCGCTATGGTTCCTTTCTTGCAGCAGTATCAGAAGCGGAATCACCCGAACAGGTTGAAGAAGCCATCAATAATTTTGCTCTTCCTCCTGGTAGTTCCAAAATCAAACGGAGCACACCATTTAATGTATCCCTGAATGCATATTGTGGCCTCTTTTTGGGCGCTGAGCAAATTCATGGTTATACTGATTCTAAAAAACTAAAGATCAATAGCTATGGTCTATCCGTACCACTGGGCTTTGCGTTCAGCAAAGGACATCGATACTTGCCTTTCCCATTTTCTGAACTGCGAAAGAGTAAAAAGGAATGGTCGTCCTCTTATTTTATTTCTCTGGTAGATCTCGGTGCGGTTGCCGCGTATAGATTTCAGAATGATAGTGTGAATGAAGTTCCCTCAATACAACTCAAGCACATATTCTCACCCGGTCTATTCTGGTCTCTTGGTTTTCCCAAGTCTCCTATATCATTAAATCTGGGTGCCCAGCTCGGCCCTAATCTTAGAAAAGTTACGGCTACGGAAAATGAATTTGAGGAAACAACATATATACGATACAGTGCTGCTCTTACGGTCGACTTGCCTATGTTGAACCTCTATACAAAAACATCTAAACCGCCGAAGGTGACGAAAGGAACAAATAAGTCGGAGGAGGATAAGAAATCCAAGAAGGGAAAAAGATCCACAAAAGGTGAGCAATCTAAGGAAGATAAAAACGCTGCAGTTGGAAAGAAGTCTACAGAAGGCAAGAAGTCTAAGGGAGATAAAAACCCTGTAGATAAGAAGGAATCCAGGGAAGAAAGAAAGGCCAGGGATCCAAAGCCACCCAAAGTGGATGATTAGCCCAGGCTGATTCATCGCTACCCAGGAAAAAAAAATAAAGTTGGTGAATCAAGCGTGAGCTGACTGGTTGAGGTGGAAAGCGATTTTTTTTTGTTATCTTTCAAGGAAGCTATCATCCACTCAAGACTCCATGAAACAAGGCGTTCTACTTTGCGTACTTCTATCACTTTTACCAGGATCGGCAATTTCCCAAACCAACGCCCATTTCACCAATCCTGACATGCTGCCCGTGTTGAAAGGCACATATGATCCATCGGATTATACTGCTTCGATCACCATTGATGATCCAACAATGATCAGTAAAGCGATCCACATGGAGGTCTCCGCGGATTCAATGAAATCGATCCTCATCGACTTCGATCGTTTTCATACCCGGAATACAGGCTCTGACACACTGTCTGATGTACGCGGCATCGGAGCAGCGCAGCGGTATGTGCTGGGGCGATTTAATGAATATGCTGCCACCAGTGAGGGCAGGTTGCTCACCGGCTATTTCCAGTTTGACCAGGACGTTTGTGGCATGACAAGGCACAAGAATGTTGTCGCCATGCTGCCGGGTCGGGATACATCAAATCCGCAAACGATCATCATTGAAGCCCATATGGACAGTCGTTGTGATGTCTCATGTGACACCAGTTGCCTGGCTAAAGGGATGGAGGACAACGCGAGCGGAACAGCCCTGGTCATGGACCTGGCCCGGGTGATGAGCCGGTTTACCTTCAATCATACCATACTCTTCATGGCCACCACCGGAGAGGAGCAGGGTTTGGTTGGCGCTAATGCCTTATCCGATTATCTCCTGGCGCAGAATGTCCGGATCAAAGCGGTGTTGAATAATGATATCGTCGGTGGGATCATTTGTGGCGAAACATCGTCACCGCCATCATGTCCCGGATTCAATCATATCGATAGCACGCAGGTTCGATTGTTTTCGTTTGGCGCATTTAACTCTCCACATAAAGCGCTGGCCCGTTGGATAAAGCTCCAATACCAGGAAATGATCTTGCCGGATGCAATGGTGCCTATGCTCATCACGGTCATGTCAGCAGAGGACCGGACCGGCCGCGGCGGAGACCATATTCCCTTCCGGGAAAACGGATTTGCCGCCATGCGCTTTACTTCGGCCAATGAACACGGCAATGCCAATGCCAGCGATCCGGACTACCACGACCGCCAGCATACCTCGGGGGATCTGCTGGGCGAGGATACAGATGGTGATCTGGTCATCGACAGTTTCTTTGTGGATTTCAATTATCTCGCCCGGAACACCGTGATCAATGGCAACGCAGCCGCGATGGCAGCACTGGGTCCAAAAGCGCCGGCGATCGCCAGCGTCGGGCAAGACGGAGATTATCTCTACATTGAGATCGATGACCCAAACGACTATAACCGCTATGTCGTGGGCCTCCGGGTACACACCAACGACTTTGATACGCTGTATTACATCGAGGGATCCAAAACCGGGATCTTCGAATTACCTGCCAGGGAATTCCAGCTCTTTATCTCCGCTGCCGCAATGGATGCGGATGATGTGGAAAGCCTATTCTCGCCGGAACGCCTGGTAACCCTTACGGGAACAGATGGCGAACCTGTACAAAAACCGGTTCAACTTTTTCAAAACAAACCCAATCCGTTTGATGAAGCCACCACGATCAGTTTCTGGGTCGATGAAACCACTGCGGTTAAAGATGCCCGGATAATTATCAATGATATGAACGGCAAACTGATCCAGGAAATGAAGGTCACCGTGACCCAGGGCATGAACGAAGTCTTGTACACGCACGGGTACAATATGGTAGGAACATACCTGTACTCACTTGTGCTGAACGGGAAAGTCGTGGATACAAAGAAAATGGTGTTTTCAAACTAGGATCACCCCACCACTTCATATACCACCAAGGGCTGCGAACGGTTCTTTAAAGCCAGCTCGCCAACTTTTTTGCAGGCAAATGATTCACTGATCTTTTCATAGGCTTCCGCTGTGATCAGGATCTGGCCGGGCGTCGCACTGGACTGAAGCCGCTGGGCAATATTGACGGTGTCCCCAATTACGGTATAATCCAGTCTTTTCAGACTGCCGGAGCCGATATTGCCCGATACCATTTCCCCGCTGTTAATCCCGATTGAAACGGAAGGCTTGAAATCCACATGCTCGGAAACCAGTGGCAATTTTTCAATGTTATCCCGCACGGCCAGGCAAGCATCAATGGCCCGGTCCAGGTGGAAATCACCTTTGAAAACCGCCATGACCGCGTCGCCGATAAACTTGTCGACATACCCTTCCTGTGCAATGATCTCCTTGACCATCACATCAAAGTAACTGTTCAGCAACTGGATGACGAGATCCGGACTTTCATTTTCACTGATCGCCGTGAATCCGCACATGTCAATGAATACCACGGTAGCCGTAATGGTATCATTGGCCAGCAATGATTTTTCAAACTCCCGGCTGTCCATGAATTTCAGCACCGTTTCATCCACATACATTTTCAGGATATTATTCTCCTTGATGGCCTGGAGCGTTTCCTGCATCTGGTGCACCATGCGAATGGTTTTTTCCATGGTGATCTCCAGGTCTTCAAAATTGATTGGCTTGGTGATAAAGTCAAATGCACCGCGGTTCATGGCCGTACGGATATTTTCCATGTCACCATAAGCGGATACGATGACGGATTTCAGCATACTGTTTTTCTCATTGAGCCTGGACAGGAGCGTCAGTCCATCCATTTCCGGCATATTGATATCGCTCAGCACCATGATCACATCCGGGTTCTCTGCCAGCTGTTCCAGCGCAAGCCGTCCGTTTCCGGCAAAAATGAATTCGTACTGATGATCCCGGATCTTCTGCCTGAATTTCTGTTTGATCAGAACTTCCAGATCCGGCTCATCATCGACTACAAGGATCTTGACCATTATTGTATTGCTTTCAATTTTTCTTTCAGGACCGAAAACTCCAGGGGCTTGGTCAGGAAATCATCTGCCCCAAGACGCATGGCGGTATTGTAATTTTCAGCATCCCCGTATGCGGTGATCATCATGACCGTTGGAGCGGGATCCAGATCCGTGGTCTTGATCAACTTCAGTAGATCCAGGCCACTCATGCCCGGCATATTGATATCCGACAGGATCAGGACCGCTTCATGCTGGTGCCGGCGAAGATAATCCATCGCCTCCTCTCCGGAATAGGCAAAAGCAAAAGCCATTTCAGCATTGCGGATCTCCTTCCGGAACTTTTGCTCAAACAGCAACCGCACATCTTGCTCATCATCGACGACCAGGATTTTCATCGTATAAAACTAGTTAACCGGTAGTAAAATCTGGAATTCTGTACCCTGGCCTTCCTGCGTTTCCACCTTCAATTCGCCGCCATGGGCCTTGATGATATCATAGGAGATGGACAGCCCGAGCCCCGTACCCTGCCCGGTAGGCTTGGTGGTGAAAAAGGGCTGAAATACTTTATCCAGGAGGGACTGAGGGATCCCGCTGCCATTATCTTTCACTGACAGCAGGACTTTTGATCCGGTCTTCGACGTTCGCACCGACACGGTTGGTTTGAAATCATCGGATGGTGTGATCGACTTGCGCTTTTCATTCACAGCATAAAAGGCGTTGGTGATCAGATTTAGAATAACACGCCCCATATCCTGTGGCACGACTTTGACCAGACCGATCGACGGATCAAAATCAGTTTCCATCCCGGACTGAAATGATTTATCCTTTGCCCGCATCCCATGGTAAGCCAGCCGGAGATATTCATCTGCAAGCGCGTTCAGATCAACCGGCTCCTTGATCCCGGTGCTGGAGCGGCTATGCTGGAGCATGCCTTTGACGATGGAATCGGCGCGTTTACCGTGAAAGTTGATTTTCTCCTGGTTGTCCCGAAGGATTTTCGCCAATTCAATAACCTCCGCCTGGTTGCCCGCATCGATCTCTTGCTTCATTTCATCCAGCAACTCGATATTCAACTCGGAAAAGTTATTGACAAAATTCAACGGGTTCTGAATTTCATGCGCAATGCCGGCGGTTAATTCCCCCAGCGAAGCCATTTTTTCCGACTGGATCAATTGCGATTGTGTGGCCTTCAGATCTTCTACCGTAGAGTTTAAAAGTTTGTTTGTATTGGAGAGGCTCAGGTTGGATTCATGCAGATCGGCACGTGCTTTTGACACATCCTGGACCATTTCATTAAAGGCTTGGGCCAGTTCCCCGATCTCATCATTCGGCGCTTTCTTGATCACTGCCGTGAGATCCCCGATACCGACCCGACGAACTGCATCGCGCAAAGCTCTGACCGGCACGGAAATCGAGCGTGAAAACCAGAGCCCGATGAGTAAACCAATGCCAAAAATTGCACCACTGACCAGGAGGGACGTTCTCCGGATCCGGTTCTTGCTTTCTATGATCGATTCTGTGGAAAATCCAAGTTCAATGGTGCCGGACATCGCGTGCGAATTGAACGGGGCTCGTTTGACGAGAATGGAATCGGAATGCAAAGCTGATGAATCAAGCCGGAAATCTTCCGGATAGGTCACCAGAACGGATTCTTCCACCTGTGCCGCAGATGATGTAGCGGTAGTGGTCGAATCAAACTGGATCAGGCTGACGAACGCTAATCCGGGCGACTCCTTGACAAACTCCATAGCGGTTTGCACGCCTTCATAATTCTGTTCATCCAAAGCGATCTTCACCCCCAGCGCTACTGTTCTGGCCAGGTTCTGGATCTCGTTGTTGTAGTTCTTGAGTAATAACTCACCCTGCTTTTCGGGAAAATAGAATAGCGTGAAGGAGGTAAATAGCAACACGATGGCCAATACAGTGAGCCAGATCTTGGTTTTTAGCGTGATATACATTGGCAAGTGAGGGTCGCGATGAATTCAAAAGGAAAAGGTGACCGGCTTGAATAGACCATAGCTCAGAGTGAACGTTTTCCATCGATCATGATCAGTACAGTCCCGTTCGGGGTCGACGCATCGTGCAGCACACCAATAGCACCGGGTGTTTCGGCCACAAAATTTTGTAATTCCTCCGCCGAATTAAAAAACGTAGGCGCTTCTGCCTTGCCCTGGAATACAAGGCTCAACCAGTATTTTTTCAATTCGTCCGGCGTCATGTTGTAGATCCGGTCGCAGATGGCTTTGCCGGCATCGGTGGTGGTTTTCATCATCGCGATAACGATTTTTTTATCATTTCGCCAGCGCTGACGTTCGCCCAACAGGATGGATTTGAGTTCAGATTGCTTCAAGGCAGTAGGCGGGCCTTCCGGATGACCAATGACCGTCAGGGAATGATGCTGTGCATGAAGTGCCTGGCCAATCACCACCAGAATGACGACCGCCAGATATTTGATATGAAGTGAGAATCGGGAATTCATCGGAGAGGATTTAATCTGGTGAAGATTTAGAAACCGACAGCGACCTGAGCTGTTACGCGATTACCAATGCCTTCTATTTCGGTATCCTGGTGCTGGAATTCCAGCTTGATCACCGTGAGAAAATTGATCTCATAGCGAGCACCCAATACAAAGACCTTCGCATCATTCACATCGTAGTACAACTCTTCATCCTCAAAGGATAGGAGATCAACCCGGAAATAGGGAGTAAACTTATCTGTCAACTTGTATCCGCCATAGAAATAGGCAGCCACGGCATTTGTTTTACCCGACTCATCTGTAGTATTAAAGCCAAATGTGCCTTCAGTCAACACCTCAAACTTTCTGCCGAAGTAGGCCACCGATCCCGTCAATAGGGTTTGTTCGGTCTCATGATCCGTGCTGCCATGATGGCTTTCACCCGGCGAGATCCGGTCGGAATAAAACGAAGCCCCGATCCGTAACCGATCCGCGGGCTTGATATGGATAGCGGCCGTTACGGATTTCCGGTTATTATTATCCATCACATCAGACGAGCCGATCCCGTTACCAATCATCAGATCATATCCGAATCTGAGTTTACCAAAGGAATGCCCCTGCAGGCTGATGCCCATGGTATGGAGTGGAATGATGTTACGGGCAAACAGCAATGGGCGGTCAATGGTAGGAAAGAAAAGGCGTCCGTGATGGTAGGTGTCATTCCAGTAATTGATCGGGGTATGATGTTTGCCAAGCAGGATATTGTGATTGCCCCTGAAATTGTATTTAACAATGATCCGCTCGACGCTGACCGCAAAATCAGTAGGGGATTCATGCTCAAATTTGAAAACCGTTTCACCCAGAAAGGAGACCCGCTCCGATAATTCGGAGGTGATGAACAGATCCTGTTCCCCAAGTCCAAAAAAGACCCTGTCATTGGCATAGGTGGTCCGGGCTTCTACAAATCCCCGGATGATCGTCGATTGGCTGCGCAAGGATCCGAGGGCAAACAGGCCTATAACAGCCAGGGCCATACAGCGGGTTATTCGTCTTTGCTTCATTGAAAAGGGGTGTAAGGAGAAATTAGAAGTGACGGATGGTCTGAACAGGCAAAACAGTGTTTGACCTCTAATTTCCAAATAAAAGCGGAATCTTTCAGCCCACGGAGTCCTTTGCCGATGGCCCGGCTGACAAAACAGATTCAAATAACCGGCGCCACCCATGCCAGGCGTCAATAATACTCAGGTTTGAATTATGCCACAACAGGACAAATTCTCCCCGGTGCTTTTTCACCTGTTGAATGATCTCCTGGCAAATCGCCAGGCTTTCTTCAACATTCTTGTTCAAATAAAACCGCAGGCTTACATCCATCACCAGTAAAGGCTGTTCGAGGATGTTCAGCTCCTGACGCGTCAGGAAATCAAACACAGGATAGGGATGGGATGTGCCGCACCGAAAGCCGGGTTCGGCCGCATACCCAAGTGAACTGTCGAGTCGAATCCCCGCGGCGGCCAACGCGCGCCATGTGTCCGGCACGGTGAATCGCAGAAAATGCTGACGCGATGACCTGATCTCCAGTCCGGATACATTTTCCAGCGCGGCCTTTTCCGTGGCAATGATGTTGGCATCAGTTGCACTCGCATAGCTCGGATGCAGACCGATGAGGTGTCCGCGTTTTTTAATGGATTCAATAAGGGACTGGATCCGGTTGTCTTCAATGTGGTAAAAACGCTCAAATGCCGTTTCACCGCCCGCAATGAAATTGAATTGCATCAGCACGCCTGCCCGCTCGGCCACATCCATCATAAACGCATACTGGTCATATGGATCTTTCTCCAGCCCTTTCCGAACTCGCCGGCACTGCTGATAGTCGCGCCATAACTGAAAGGGATTCCAGTGGGACTTCATCCGGCCCATCAGTGCACGCCACGCCGGTCGCCCTGACCAGAACCACGGAATATCGACATCACAGGAAGGAACAGCGGTATACGACCTTTTTTCCGGAGGCATGGGGGCGCCCAATCGGGTCAATGTTTTTTTTAACCACGCGATATATTCATCGACCACCGGCCGAAGGATAAACCCGGCATCAACTATCCGGGCTTCACCTGCCGGAAACCGGTCATGCCGGTCCCGGGCATCACTCACATATTCTTCCCATCGCGTGAGCATGAAATAGGCGGCGGCAAAGAGATCGACTCCGCAAACGGTTTGTTGTTCGTCCTGGAAATGATAATCCCGTCCGTAGAGCAACACCATTTTATCAAGCGCCGGTGAATTCGTTTCAATGACAGCATCCGGCAATAACTCCTCGTGCAGATACGATTCACCGGTCTCGATTTTTCCAAAGAAATGATCTTCAATCACCACTGAGCGACCACCGTATTCAAGCACATAATGTGTTGCATTCCGATCAGGAATAATGGAAATATCCAGATCAAGGAAATGATGCAGCAACGTATTCACAATATACGTTCGCTCCGGGAGGAATGAATCGGGTAGCCTGACAGTGATCAAAGCGTCACTGGTTGAAAAACTGCCGGATATGGTGACAGATATAATCGATTTGAGTTTCCGTCAGATCGGGATGCATGGGCAGGGAAAGGACTTCTTTACTGATCCGTTCTGTTTGTGCCAGGGAGACACGACGGCGCACGACTTCAGTAAACGCTAATTGCTCATGCATCGGCACGGGGTAATAGATCATCGAAGGGATCTTTTGCGCCCCGAGATACTGCTGTAATTCATCTCTTCGGTCATCTCGTACACGAATGGTGTATTGATGGTATACATGGTCAGACCAACCCACGCGAAGTGGCGTGATGATCGATTCATGATTCTCGAGGCGCTCATCATACCAGCGCGCGGCCTGCTGACGCTTTGCATTCCATTCATCCAGATGGGGAAGCTTGGTATTGAGTACAGCAGCCTGCATGGAATCCAGCCGGCTGTTGACGCCCACCATGTCATGATAATACCGGCGCTGCATCCCGTGGTTGGCCACCATGCGGACGCGTTGTGTCAGGGCTTCATCCTTTGCAAACACTGCGCCGCCATCGCCATAGCAACCCAGGTTTTTGGACGGGTAGAATGACGTACAACCAATTTCGCCGAGGGTGCCGGCCATCCGGTATTCGCCATCCGGGGTGAGGCATTTCGCACCGATCGATTGTGCATTGTCTTCGATGACCTGCAATTCCCTCGCCCGGGCTATCGGCATCAGCTTCGACATATCCACACATTGCCCGAATAAATGCACAGGAATGATGGCTCTCGTGCGGGGTGATAGCGCGGCCTCGACATCTTCAATGCGCATCAAATACGTGCGGCTGTCGACATCGATCACAATCGGTTTCAATCGCAACAGGGCAATCACTTCCACACTCGCGACGAAGGTGAAGGAAGGAACGATCACCTCATCGCCGGGCTCGAGATCGAGCGACATCAGGGCGATTTGCAAGGCATCTGTCCCATTGGCGCACCCGATCACGTGCGTGTTGTCGAGGTATTGACCCAGGGCGGCTTCAAATGATTTGACTTCAGGCCCCTGGATAAAGGCGCCGCTTTCCAAGACGCCGTTCAGTCGCTGATTCAGTTCATCCTTGATCTGCTGATATTGCTTCTGCAGATCGACCATGTGAATAGGATGGATGGTGTCAGGACTGTATGACATGTCGTCCGATGCTCGCGTAATAGAATCCGTCAGGGATGTCTTCAAGGTCATAGATGTTTCGTCCGTCGAAGATAACCGATGCGCGCATCTGTTTCTTCATGTGATGAAAATCGGGGGAGCGGAATTCATTCCATTCGGTGATGATCGCCAGGGCATCCGCGCCAGCTAATACATCATATTGATCTTCGGAGTATTCGATGCGGCCCGAAAAGAATTTCTGAAAGTTAGCAATTGCTTCCGGATCCGTGGCCACGACCTGCGCGCCGGCATCCAGCAGGTCCTGGATAATATACATGGCTGGAGCTTCGCGTACATCATCCGTATTCGGTTTGAAGGCCAGCCCCCAGACGGCGATTTTCTTTCCCTTCAGATCTCCATTGAAATAGTTGAGGATCTTTTGGGAAAGAATATGTTTTTGCTGTTGATTGACCTCCATCACCGCATCGAGGATCTTGAAATCATATTTGAATTCATTGGCCGTCAGGTGCAGGGCTTGCACGTCTTTGGGAAAACAGCTTCCGCCATAGCCGACGCCAGGAAACAAAAAACGTTTACCAATGCGTGTATCACTACCGATGCCGCGGCGCACGTGATCCACATTCGCGCCGGTGCGCTCGCACAGATTCGCGATCTCATTCATAAAGGAGATGCGCGTGGCGAGATAGGCATTGGCTGCGTATTTGGTCATCTCCGCAGAGCGCTCGTCCATAAACAGGATGGGATTGCCCTGACGCACAAAGGGCTTGTAGAGTTTCTCCATCACTTGTTGTGCGCGGGGAGAAGATGTGCCAATCACCACGCGATCGGGTTTCATAAAATCATCCACCGCTACGCCTTCACGGAGGAATTCCGGATTGGACACGACATCGAACAGCTCGGGAGAAAGATTTTCGGCCAGGATAGCGTGTACTTTTTCTGCGGTACCCACCGGTACTGTGCTTTTATCCACGATGACCGTGTAGGATGTGATCAGCAGTGAAAGATCTTTTGCGACGCCCAGCACATATGACAAATCCGCCTCTCCATTAGAACCAGGTGGTGTGGGCAATGCGAGAAAAATGGCTGTGGCGCCTTTGATCCCTTCTGTGAGTGAGGAAGTGAAATGCAGGCGGTCCTGTTCGCGATTCCGCTCAAAGAGCACTTCGAGCCCGGGTTCGTACATCGTGATGCGGCCGGCGTTGAGGCTGGCGATCTTTTCTTCGTTGATATCGATACAGGTGACTTCGATACCGGTTTCGGCAAAACAGGTTCCGGTGACCAGGCCCACATAGCCGGTGCCGACGACAGCGATCTTCATAGGGGGCAAAGATAGCCAGTTCGGCTTTTATGGGGGATTTCTGCAGGTAACGGCCATGCTGCCCGTTGGTGGCATCCTTGCCATCAACATGTGGATCTTGATTGAGAAGTAAAAACTAAAATCTAAAAACTAAAACCTGGCAGGATCTTTTTCTTTCCTTACATAGATTCCACATCCATGGAAGATTCGATTTAGATTTTACTTTTTAGTTTTTAGTTTACTGGAGGCTGTGCCTGCGCTTGTATGTTTTCAAGGTTTTGCCTTGATGGGTTGGAAAGATTACACGGGGCTAAAGCCCCGGGGTTCTTTTCAAGTCCTTAACCACGGCCTGAAGGCCGTGGCAGTTTGGATGGATCTACTTTAGATTTTACTTTTTAGGTTTTAGATTAATCACGGCCTTACAGGCCTTATGGTTTATCTCATCCTTCTCCGCCAAGGGCTGCACCCTTGGCTTTTGAATGCCGGCCCTTCAGGCCTTGTGTAAAGGCATTTAGATTTTACCTTTTAGATTTTGGATTATGTACGTAGAGGCGGGGTTAACCCCCGCTGACCAATTCACCAAGAGGTTAACCCCCGCTGTCCACTTCACCAAAAGAGGTTAACCCCCGCTGACCATTTCACCAAGAGAGGAGAACCCCCGCCTGACCATTTCACCAAGAGAGGAGAACCGCCGCCGACTATTTTATTGGGCGAGGTATTTTGGTGCG
>AERA01008009.1_pt1 | contig 35161 bp, 32 predicted proteins | sample 267968 | NCBI WGS metagenome assembly AERA01 (sample SAMN02954363, study PRJNA61401) | activated sludge metagenome | biome: terrestrial; feature: wastewater treatment plant; material: activated biomass; isolation source: activated biomass of an industrial wastewater treatment plant | reverse complement strand
GCCAAACGAACTTCATGCAGTTAAAAACCCAGGCCAGTTCGGTGTGTTCCGGGACCAGCGATTGGATGAACATATTATCCGGATCCAGTCCGACTGCCACGAGATCAAATGCGAGATTCCAGACCTGTTCACGCAATTTTTTCGGATCATACGGCATGGTCATCGCGTGATCATCGACGATGCCATACACACAATCATAATTTTCCTGCAGTTGCACCCAGTTCCGGATCGCCCCCAGGTAACGTCCGAGGTGCAGATTGCCGGTGGGTTGAATGGCCGAGAGGACTTGTTTTCGACGGGTATCGTTTGACGGGCTCATGGGGCTGTATGGATTCAATAATGGGCGATCACCGAGATCTCGATGTTGACATGCTTCGGCAGATCTGAAACCTGCACCAACGCTCGAGCCGGTGGCGTGCCTGACGAAAAATACTGGGCATACACTTCATTGATCCGGGTGAACATCCCCATATCCTTCACAAAGACGGTGCAGCTGACGGCATGATCGTAATCCAGCCCGGCTGCAATGAGGATGGCGCCGACGTTTTTGAGCACCTGGTGGGTCTCTTCCTCGATGTTTGACGTGATCAGTTGGCCTGTGCCGGGATCAATGGCAATCTGGCCTGAAATGTATAAGGTGTCACCCGCGCGAATGGCCTGGCTATAGGGACCGATCGGCGCCGGTGCTTCCTGGGTCAAGAAGGCTTGTTTCATACGGCGAACTTAAGCGAAAAGCGGCAACCTGAAAAAGCAAAGCTCCCGGAACCGAGGTCACCGGGAGCTTTGACTGATGTTGTGGGCGAAATGGAATTACTCTTCCAGTCCTTCCGTCTTGACGATCATCTGTCCTTTGTAGTAGAGATGACCATTGTGCTCATAGGCACGATGACGGACATGCGGCTCGCCTGTTTCTTTGCAAATGTCGATAGTGGGCGCGGTGGCTTTGTAGTGCGTGCGGCGCTTGCCTTTGCGCTGTTTGGACATTCGACTTTTAGGATGTGCCATGGTATTTTAGTTGTCTATTGCTTTTTTAAGATCGTCCCAGGAAATATTCAAATTCCGTTCCGGGATTATGTCCGTTTCATGTTTTGAGAGATAGGCCAGGATGGTGTCATCACAAGGTTTTGGATCCAGGTTTTCGCACCCTTCGATCTGTTTGCGAATCGGGACCGACAGCATGATATAATCATACACCGGCGCCGCCACATTCAGATTGGGTGTTTCGGCAACCACATACAGGACTTCATCATCGCTGTCCTGCGGATCGCCCGCTTTCACCAGCAGGTGATATTCCCCTTCCACCGGCATGCTGATCGAGGCATTGCACCGGTCGCAGGTGGTTTCCACGGCCCCCTGGATCCTAAAGATCAGGGTGACCACACCGGCCGACCTTTCCAATTCGAGGTCAACCTGGAATTTTCCCTGCACGGTATTCTGGTCATCCATTCCGGCCAGAAACGCGTGATCGAGGTCCCAATGAAAGGAAGCTTGATCAGCCTTTAACGTGCCCGGCGGAATCCGGAAAGCCGTCCATGCATCCATCTCCCAAAGAACATTTTATTCAAACGGAGGGCAAAGATAGGGTTATTTCCCAAAATCCAGGATGCGTTTTGTGGAAAATAAATCAAGACGTAATAGGCTGAAAACCAGGCGAAAGCTGGATGGGCTATCGCATTTTTGGCCGGCGTCGCTTCCCGCCCGGCATCATGGCCTGGCCGGACCGCAGGTGGACCATATTCCCGCTTTGATTGATCGCCTTTTCGAACTGTTTGATCTGCTCCTTGAGCCGGCTTTCGGTCACATCGAACTTTTTGAGCTGGTGGAAATAGCCTTTGGCGGCGTTCCATTTGCCCTGGTTGGCCTTCATATTGGCCAGCTGGAGGTAGACCAGGGCCCGTTCATTATCGGAAGGCAATTTCAGGTTTTTGGCGATCTCAAAATATTCTTCGGCCTCTTCCGCGCGATTCAGGTTGGCGGCGATGCTGCCTTTCATGATATAATAGAAGGCGCGGTTGGTCACATAGAGCAACTTCGGGGTCAGGGTCCATTTCAGGCGGTCTTCCGCTTCCAGGAACTGCATTTGCTCCAGCAACTGGGCGGCGGATTGCACTGTCCCTAGCAACAAGTAGGACACCAGGAATCCCAGCCCGATGAGCACAAAGGGAAATCCGTACCAGAAACCGGCCGTAAACATGAGGGCGAGACCGCCGACAATGCCTACCAGGATGATGGCCAGTTTCAGTTTATAATTGATCGTCAGCATGAATGCAGGTTGATTTGAAGAGGCGCAAAGTTATGACTAACAACGAATAACTGGAACGGAGGGTTCTAATTTGGACCGGGCAGACGAACAACTTTACAAAGCACCACTACATCCTCATGGTCAGGGACAAACCATTCGGGGATTTGATCAGTCGCCAGGAAGCCCGCTTTTTGATAGGCTTTGATCGCGCCCGGATTTCGCCGGGAAGGCGCGATATAGAAGGTGTCGGCCATTTTATTTTGGAATAGGTAAGTACAGAGTTGGGTCAAGGCCTGGGGGCCATACCCCTTTCCCATCCATTCCGGACCGGCCATCCAGATATCCAGTTCGGTGGCTCCATCCGGAAATATCCGGTTATAACTGACCTGGCCAATGGGCGTATTCGCATGCAGGATGATAAAACATCGTCCAGCCAGTGGAGCTGAATCATCAAAATAGTGGGCGATATAATCCGCGATAAACTCTTCCCATGTAGGCGTCTTCACCTCCGGAAAATCCGGTGGGCCAAACATGGTTTTTGCAATGCCGGGCTTGACCATCCATTCCCAGATGGACCGGCGATCATCCATCGTTGCCGGACGGATGGTGATGACAGGATCAGGCGTCAGTTTGTCGTCCAGGGCTCAAGTGTTTTGAAATCTTCCCGTGGTGGACTGAATGCATCGAGCACCTTGCATCGCGTCAGGGCCTTCGCGCTATGCGGTGTATTGGAAGGAATGAATACGGACATGCCCGATGTCATGATCTGCGTTTGCCCGTCGAGAGTAAATTCAAGTTCACCTTCAAACACATGCGTCCATTGTTCATGCATATGCTGATGCATCGCGGCGACCGCACCTTCTTCCAGGATGATTTGTGCATGGGTCATATGTTCGGAATGATGGATCGCGCCGTGGATGCCGTCCCAGATCTTAAGGTGTGGTGTTTCGTTGTAGTTGATGAAGGGCATGGTGTTGTTTTTTCATGGTAAATATAATGGGGTATGTTGGAGGAATCTGGATTTGTGGTCGGTATTCTGTAATCGGTAATCGGTAATCAGTATTCAGTAATCGGTAATCAGTATTCAGTATTCAGTAATCAGTTTTCAGCTTTCCGTATTCGGTGATCGGGCCTCGCCCTCTGTGGTGTCCCCACTACAACAAAAGGAATGTTTATTTTGTAAATTCTCAATTGTGAATGGATCAAATTTTTGCATCGCAAGAATCTGGTACAAACTTTCGGTGACTTTCGATAACTTTCGATTAGCCCTCTAGTTCTCCTTCGATATTCTTCGAAATTATCCAAAACACAAACCGAATACCGGTTACTGATTACCGATTACTTTCGCTAAACCAGACGAATTTCCTTCGTGCGTTGAATCGTCACACCAGACCTACAAATCCTAAATTTGCACCATGTGGCGCACCGTAACCATCTTCGGCATCTGCCTGGCGATCCTGCTGGCGCTGCTGAAATGGTTTGAGTTCCGGTTTTTTGCGGGGGATATGCGGCTGGAGATCTATGTAGGACTGGTGGGCATGGTGTGTATCCTGCTCGGGGGATGGATGGGATGGAAACTGACGAGACCAAAAGCTCACCTGCCGAACAATGAAAATAACCTGAATGGGTCAGGCTCTATGGCGTATGATCCTGAAAACGGCTTTGGCTTAAGTCGAAGGGAGTATGAAGTGCTGATCCAGATCGCGCAAGGTCATTCTTACCAGGAGATTGCCGACAACCTGAGTGTATCCCTGAGCACAGTGAAAACGCATTCGGCCAATATTTTTTCCAAAATGGATGTGAAACGGCGCACGCAAGCGGTGATGCTGGCCCAGCAACAGGGGCTGATCCCTCCTGCTAACGTATGATTTTTCGAAAATCCACCTTTCGTATGAGGGTGGAAAAACCGGAAAACTGGTGTTTTGCGCCATTCGTTCACCACTAATATCAGCACAACATGACACGTACCGTATTAACATTTGGCCTGATCGCCGGGATCATTATTGTCGCCCTTTGGCATATCACCAAGCCCCTGTGGATGGCCTCCGAAGGCATTCCAAACATGAGCATTGGCATGCTCATGGGGTATCTCGGGATGTTACTGGGCCTTTCCATGACTTTTTTTGCTGTTCGCCAATATCGCGATCAAAAGCTGGGTGGAAAGATCACATTTGGCAAGGCTTTGTGGGTAGGTTTTCTGGTCGCCGTTATTGCTTCCGTCATCTACACTGCAGGCTGGATGATCTATTACGCCAACGCTGAATTCGCGCAAACCTTTTCAGAACAGTATCTCGCCTACATGAAAAACCAGTGGACCGAAAAAGGCATGTCGGCCGAAGAAATTGCCGAAAACATCGTACGGTATGAGGAAAACATGGCGTTGTATGACAACAATGCCATCGTCCGCGCAGGCATGACCATGATGGAGATCCTGCCTGTCGGTATCCTGGTGAGCGTCATCACTGCGTTTTTACTGCGACGGAAATAAGTTACTGCTATTGAAGTCTATTGTCCACCTTTTTGAAACACATAGTTCGACTGCGCTCACTACAAGGATTACGCTAATTAATTGTTAGGATAAATTTCACAGATTTAGCTTCGTTCTGAATTAGTTTATGCACAGAAGGATTTCAATCTGTGAAATCATTGGAACCATTAATCTGCGTAATCAGCGTTTCAAAAATAGATTAAACTATAATCAACACCGTTTCACCTTCCTTTGAGCGATAGAAGAGCCGGACACGGATAATGTATTCGCGATCCTTGATCAATTTGCGACGAATGCGCGCATTGTAATCCCGCCCACTGTCATCATCACCGGCCATCTGGATCTCTTTTCCATTCACTTTTTCGAAGAGGACCATAACGGTATCCATTTCACCCAGGGTGTGGATGGTGTAGTTGCGTGTGCGCTTTGGCTTGAAAATGAAATTGCGCTGGCCACCGGGCTCGATGTTCATCGATTGCGCCTTTCCGGGTTGAATGGTTTTATAATCGCTTTTGGTCAGCGGCGGATAAAATGTTTTGGCATAGCTCACATCCTGGGTTGACAATCCGCCGGCAGGCGACAGTCCGCTCCGGTAATTTGCCGGCTCTTTGATCAAACCCGCTTCGAACGGATAGTGCATGATCGAATCGGGGTCGTGCGGAGAACCTTCCACGTCGCGTTTATTCAGTTTGCGGAGAATGTTGTGATACGTTGTATTTCGATCCCAACTGTTAGGCGGTGCAGCCAATGCGGCGTAGACTGCATCCTCATCCCACACGATGCCGGAAAACGGATTCTGGTGCTCGTGCGGAAATCCGAGGGTATGACCGATCTCGTGCAACACTGTGTCGAGGTCATTCGCCACATTCCAGCCGAAGTTCATGGTGCGCTCATTCGTGCCCAGGCCCAAATCGATAATATCGCGTCCGAGGTAAGACCAAGATCCGTCGCCCCGCTGAAAACCGATCCGGATCTCCGCATCAGTCGGTTGATCCACTTCTTCAAATTCAAGGCCAATACCCCGGTCCTTCCATGTCCTGAATCCTAACCTGACGGAATCCTGTTGTGGCTTTGATCCTTTCCACGTCGTCGGTGAACCATCATTTTCCCCATTGAAAAAATAATACTTCAATGTCGTCCCATTGACCCATTTATTGGACGTGACCAATAGAATTTCCAGCCGGCCAGGAGCGACATCCGGACCAAATGACCGGGTGGGGACGGGTGGCAGGTTGCAATAATGCGGGTGTGCTGTAGCAGCTTGCGCCGGCTTTGATGCCTTTTTAGTCGTTTTGCGCGAGGACTTTTTGGCGGAGGTTTTTTTAGCGGACATACCAATAGGGTTTTGAAGGTGATGTCCTTTCCTGGGCGCGGGGAATGCAAAAATAGATGAGTAATTTACGAAAAGAATTTGGAGTATGAGGTACGTCGTAATCCGTAAACCGTAGTCCGTGGTCCGTGTTACTTGGTGAAAACCATGACTTATGGACGGTGTTCGGTATTCAGTGTTCGGTATTCGGTATTCGGTGAGCGGCAATCGGTGAAATTTCAGGAGTCACTCCCTATTTGTTAAATACTGTGTTATTATTTAATTCCATTAAACCCTCCTTTATCCTCCGTTTTACTCCGTCTTCCTCCTTTGAAATTCAACGAGATTCCAATAAAAGCTGTTCTGACACGTTATTCAATCCTTATTGATTTAGCCGCTAATTTTCGCAAATTCCCACAGATTACTTAATTCGATTTATCCATCAACATACAGAATCATCTCACAGGACACCGATTACTTAGCATTCTGATTACCGATTACCACCTGGGCTGGCCTCTTCCAAGACATCGGGAATCGCCGTATCTTTCGCAAATGAGATATCCGGGTAATAAAAATGCGCTACAAGCGATCCTGATCATCATGTGTTCGGGCTTGTTTTTCATTCAAAACAGCCAGGCACAGATCCCGCCGCCGGGGGCGGAGCGGGAACGGCAATTGTATGAGGAGCAGATGAAGCAGTCAGTGCTGGATCGCGACTCCATCACCGTGACGGACACCACTGTGATTTTTGACCCCAACACGTATGAGCAGGAGGTCAAGATCATTACCTCCCGTTATTCCCTACGGGATTATTTGCGCGTGGTGTATGGCATTGATGATGCGGAGTTTTTACTGGACCGCCAACCGCATATCATCATCGATCCGAGGACGTATGAAGACATCACCATCCGCCTCACCCCGGACGGGCGAATAGAACGTGTTCCCAAATAACGATTGCGACCACAAGTAGATCAAATTTGCACCGGGGATATTCCTTCGGAGTTGATACCTTTCGTTAATCACTCATAATATTCACCATGCCTGTAGCGCCCTCCACGATCAAATTCCTGAAAGATCTCCATCAGCACAATGACCGGGACTGGTTCCAGGCGCACAAATCCGCGTACGAAGCAGCGCATGAAAATGTAAAGCGATTTGTAGATGAGATTGTGGCCGGACTGAACAAGAAGGACGTCATCGAGAGCGGACGAGTCTTTCGCATTTATCGCGATGTCCGGTTTTCAAAAGACAAATCGCCGTATAAAACGAATTTTGGGATGCATTTTGTCCGGGCGACACCGGCGCGGCGAGGCGGCTATTATTTTCACCTCGAGCCCGGTGGTTCGTTTGCCGGAGGTGGTTTCTGGGCGCCGGAGCCGAAGGATCTGAAGCGCATTCGGGATGAATTCGCACGTGACGATAAAACGATCCGGAAGATCATCAAGGCCAAAGCTTTCCAGCAATACTTTGGAGGACTTGGCGGTGATGAATTAAAGACTGCGCCTTCGGGATATGAACGTGATCATCCGGCCATCGACCTGATCCGGAAAAAACAATACGTCGTGATGCGCCCTTTCAAAGACAAGGAGGTGCTGGATCCCGGTTTTTCCAAAGAACTTTTACGCACCTTCGAGGCCATGCGTCCATTCTTTGATTATATGAGCGAGGTGCTGACCACCGATCTGGATGGACAAAGCCTGTTGACATAGCCATTACCCCCGACGATGGACCGGCTGAAATTCAAGCATATCTCCTATCTCATCCTGGCGATGAAGGCTGTGCTTATTGTGCTGCTGGTGCTCCAGTTCATTCGATCCGATGAATCCGCCACCCTGGTGATTGATCGCGAGTTTTTGTTCTATTGCCTCGCCGGATTCGTGGCGCAACTCATTGATGGCACACTGGGCATGGCGTATGGGGTGAGCTGCACTACGCTACTGTTGTCGTTTGGCATACCGCCTGCATTGGCCTCCGCGAGTGTGCATACGGCGGAAGTATTTACAACCGGCGTTTCGGGGTTATCACATTTGTATTTGAAGAATGTGGATAAGCATCTCTTCATCCGCCTCGCGATCCCAGGTATTATCGGTGCGGTAATCGGTGCATTTTTATTGTCTGATATCCTGGATGGCAACCAGGTGAAGCCATTCATTGCCGCCTACCTCCTCATCCTGGGCATAGTCATCATCATCAAGGGCATTAAAAATCCGCTGTTCAAGGACGAGATCAAAAACCTCGCGCCGCTTGGATTCTTTGGTGGTTTGCTCGACGCCATTGGTGGCGGCGGATGGGGACCAATTGTCACCTCCAATGTGATCCGCCAGGGAAAAACACCGAAGCTGACCATTGGCACGGTGAATACCGCTGAATTTTTCATCGCGTTTTTCTGTACCGGTACATTCCTGATTCTGCTCGGACTGGAAGGATGGAAAATGATCCTCGGGTTGATCATTGGCGGCGTACCGGCTGCACCCATCGGGGCGATACTGGTCAAGTTTGTGCGTCCGCGCATTCTACTCTTCCTGGTGGGTGCCGGCGTCATTATCTCTTCGGGATATATCGTGTACCTTGCATGGTTCAAATGAGGACCTGTGCATCCATATTTTTCCCGCTCCCCCTTTATCCTGTTGATGATCAGGCGGATGAGATGAAGTTGATGAATGCACATTTCAAGAAAAAATGCTGCAAGAAATACAAGAAGCCCGGGAAGAAGCGCTGTAAGAATTGTCCTAAAAAACATAACGTCTAGACACAAAAAAGGCCCGCGCGTGGCGAGCCCTCGTGGAATGAGTCCGTGCGTGAAACCTCACGGTGTGATCATGGCCGAATAGTGATGATATTTCCGATCGATTGTTTCTCCGGCCGGTAATTTTTCCGTGGCCGGTTTCCCCTGGCAAGCAGACTGTGCCGTCGTACAAATAGGCTTGGCACTACCTGCAGCACAACTGCTGACCATGGACTGGCAGGACTTGAGACAATCCTTGATCTCTTTTTTCGTCATGCCCTCACATTGACTGGCCAGGCTTTTCCAATCCGCCATCGAGACCGTAATGGCCTTCTGAACAGCAGCGTCTGCACTTGCGGCCTGACCGGGTTGACACGCTTCCGTGCAGCATTTTATCCAGCAACATCCGGGCGGGCAAGGCTCGCAGGATGACTGGGCCTGGAGGGAAACGGTCAAGCCGATCACCGACATGATCCCAATAAAAATCACTTTTTTCATATTCAGGTATTTGATGATGAACGAATGATTGAACAGGACAAAAGTATCGGGAGGCCTTACCGAAGGCTGTCACAGACCTGTTACCCACTTGTTAAAAACTTGTTATAAATGAGGATTGCAGGACTTAACCCTGTTATTTTGTTGTGTGTTTCGACGCGTCAATCCTTTTCACATGCTCCTGGCAGCCAGTCTGCTGGTGCTGGCGGGCCTGATCTTCTTCCAATACCAATGGATGAACCGCACGCGGCAATTGTCAGCCGAAATCTTTGAGCAAAAGGTCACCATGGCGCTTTGCTCAACGCTGGAGGGCTATGCCGGCAGTGCAACCTGCAGCAATCCATCCTGCAGTTTGTTGTGTGGTGAAGAAGATGGCGCCCAGTTCGGCTGCCTGGATTCTTCCCTCATTCACAATACTGCTTTCCTCAACGATCTGCAGCAGACATTGGCCTTTTACAAAATATCCCTTCCGTTTACGATTGCCGAATCGGAAACTGTTCCATGCGCACCGGCCGGAAAAGACTCCATGTCCTGTTTTGTGAATATTCCATCCAGTGCCGATCAGGCTGCAGGGTTTGTGAGCCTGACCTTTCCGGAAAAAGATGCCTTTATTGAAAAGAAGATGGGATTTATGGCTGGTGCTTCATATCTGATCATTTTTCTCACAGCGGGTGTGTTGTTTCTCGCCAACTACTGGCTTCGCCAGCAGGTCCTTTTACGTCGTCGGAATACGATCCTGTACAATGAAATGGCGCATTCATTTCGCACCCCGCTGACGAATATCCGGTTGGCCGCCCAATTTCTGAAGACAGAAAAAGACCCTTCAAAATTTATTGACATCATTGCCGGCGAAAACAACCGGTTGATCCACCAGGTTGAAGATGTGCTGCATGCCTCGAGGCTTGACCATCCTTCGGCCTGTCCAAAGAACACAGCGGTTCCACTCAAAGCCCTGCTCTCGCGTGTATGCAAGGATCTTGAGGTACAGGTTACGTCCCGGCAAGCGACCGTTCAACTCGAGGACATCGATGAACATTTGACAGTGCGCGGCGAGGCGGATCAACTCTACCTCGTCTTTCAGAACCTGATCGAAAACGCGCTCAAGTACTCCAACGGACATCCCGCGGTGACCATCTCCGCGCAATCCGGCCCCGATCAGTTAATCATCACGGTTGACGACAATGGCATCGGCATTCCTCCAGATGAACTGAAAGTCGTTGTTTACCTTGTTCAGACGCAGCCGCCGTGGCGTTGAATTTTCCAATACGGGTTTCGGGATCGGGCTGGCGCATGTCAAACGCATCATTGATCAGCACCAGGGAAATATTCAGGTTGATCCGGATAAATTGAACGGAAGCCGTTTTACGATCCATCTTCCGAAATCAGCATGACGACAGCGCTACAGCCTTATCGCATATTGATCGTTGAGGATGATGAAAGCCTCGGCTACCTGTTGAAGACCTTATTGGAACGGGAAGGATTTCAGCCGTACTGGTGCAAGGATGGCATAGAAGGATTGAAAACTTACCAGCCGGGCAGTCATGATCTGTGTTTGCTGGACGTGTCTATTCCGGGTCTGGATGGGTTCGGCCTGGCGAGGCGGCTCAAAACACTGGATCCGGATGTGAAATTTCTTTTTCTCACCGCGCGCAGCCTGAAGGAGGATGTGATGCAAGGCTATGCGTTGGGGGCGGAGGATTATATCCGCAAGCCTTTTGATACGGAAGAATTACTCTGCAAACTCCAGGTCTTGCGGAGACGCCGGCAATCCACAGCCGGAATGGAGGCACCTGATCCTGCCCACTACCAGATCGGGCAATACGACTTTGATTATGCCCGCCGGGAATTGCGGCTCGGCTCCTCCAGCAAGCGATTGACACATAAAGAAAACGAGATCCTCCGCTTGCTTTGCCTGCATCAAAAACAGATTCTTCGCCGGGAAGATGCGGTGCAACTGATCTATGGTAAATCCGATTACTTCCTGGGAAGGAGTTTTGATGTGTTTATCTCCCGAATCCGGAAATATTTAAGTGAAGATCCGGCCATTGCCATCGAAAATGTTTTTGGCACCGGGTTTATTCTGCATGTCGGTGCAGCAACCGATACACAGAAGTCATCCTGAAATTTTTCAAACAGCTTCAACTGCTTTTCGAATCGCTTCGACCGTTCGTTTGACATCATCCTCATTCGTGCGCCATCCGCTCACCGAGATCCGCATGCATTTTTTCCCTTTGAAAACGGATGGATAAAACAAGGCTTCACCACTGGCATTCACCGAATCAATCACCTTTTCGGTGACATCCTTGCCCGGTGAGACCGGATGATGGAATCGAACGATAGCCTGGTTGATGATAGGATACGACAACACTTCAACACCTTGTATATCCCTGATCCCGTCGACAATCGCACGGGCATGATCGCACAACCGGTCGACCAGGGCTTCAATGCCTTCGCGACCGAGTTCCTTGATCACTGCCCAGGTGGCGAATCCCCGAGCCCGACGGGAGAGTTCCGGGTTCCAGTCGGATTGAAAGCGGCCTTCCATTTCATGTGGTAAATAGGAAGCATGCTGGGAGAAAGCTTTGAAATGCGCCTCCGGATGCCTGACAAAAGCATAGCCGCTATCGTATGGCACATTGAGCCATTTGTGTCCATCCACCGCCCAGGAATCGGCGAGCTCGGCGCCTTTCATCAGGTGTCGATGCGCGGAAGAAGCCGCGGCCCAAAGTCCGAATGCACCATCGATATGGACCCAGCAATTATATTTTTTAACAGCGGGAATAATGGTCTGGAAATCATCAAAAGCGCCGGTATGAATTTCACCGGCTTGCAACATCAACATCGTGGGCACCGCTGGTTCAGCTTCAAGAGCTTTGATGACATCAGCCGGAATAATACGGCCTTGATCATCCGTGGGCAGTTGCTCAAGCGAACCGGAACCAAAGCCCAGCAGGCGGATGGCTTTGATGATCGTGCTGTGTTTCTGGTCGCCGGTTAAAAGCCGGATCCTGGGCGCGCCATAAAAACCTTGCGTTTCGATATCCCATCCGAGAGAATCAAACAGGTAATTCCGGGCTGCGCACAAACAGACAAAATTTCCAACCTGTCCGCCGGTGACAAAGGCGAAGCTGGCTTCCGGTGGAATGTGAAGCAATTCCTTCAACCATGTTCCTGCGATGTCTTCCACGACCGCAGAGGAAGGGGCGACGCGTGACGAACCTGCGTTCTGATCCCAGACCGTGGTGAGCCAATCTGCCGCCATACCTGCAGGATGTGCGCCGCCGATGACCCAGGAGAAGAACCGGCCGGATTGGTTGAGGTTAAGTCCGGGCACTGCGGCTTTGTTCAATTCATCAATCACATTTTCAGCGGATATTCCATGTTCCGGAAGTGCGGCATCCCATTTGGTCATCAGTTCTTCGTAAGAATATGGTGCATCGACAGGACTGGTGTCGAGGGATTCGAGGAATTGGAGGCTGAGATCGTGAGCTTTCTGAAGGGCAGCCCGGTATTCGGCTTGGGTACTCATGATGTATTGTTGGTGCGTCTATGGTTTGGGGTGGTAAAATAGAATTTTTATGGTGGAGGGATTGGGGGTGGCTGTAATCGGTGATCGGTAATCAGTAATCGGTGTCCGGTATTCAGTGTTCGGTATTCAGTGTTTCGTAGCTTACGAGGGACCCTTGGCGGAGAGCATAAGTTTTTTGTGAATTATGAATGTCGTAGCAAAGCTCAATGGGCGGGCGCAACACGCCCCTACTTTTTTCTTTCTGTCTTATCATGTTGTACAGTAGTCTACCCTGCCTCCAAACTACCTTCATCCAGGCAAGTCTTCCCCCGCCCAGCGATATTTTCACGAACTTCGCGATCTCATGGATTTGACCACCCTCCTGACCGGTTTGTTCATCGGCCTCGTCCTCGGCTGTGTGATCGTGTATCTGTTTCTCAAGTCAAAAGCAGTGGACCGTGCAGTCTATGAGAAACTGCAGGCAGCACATGCTGAATCACAAACTGCCGTCAAGCTGGCAGAAGAAAAAGCCAGGGGATTGCATGAGCTGCACCAATCCATTCAAACCAAAAGTGAAGCCAGGGAATCCGAGTATGCCAGCCTCCTCAGCAAGACCGCATCGCTTGAATCTACCTTGCAGTCCAACCAACAACGTTTGCAGGAACTGCTCGATCAATTGAAAGAACAGTCGGAGATCAACCGACAGCAACAACACGAGATCCAGCATCATCAACGCCAACTCGCGGAATTCGGCGCCCAAAACCAGGCGTTGAACGAAAAGCTCGGCACGCAGAAACAGGAGATCGTTGAATTGCAGAAAATGTCAAAGCTGGAGTTTGAAAAAATAGCGCAACAGATCTTCGAAGAAAAGACCGGCAAATTTTCCGAACTCAGCAAAACCAATCTCGAATCGATCCTCAAGCCTCTGACCGAAAATATCGAGGGCTTCAAAAAGAAAGTCGAGGAGACCTACGACAAGGAATCCAAGCAACGCTTCTCGCTTGAGGAGAAGGTGAAGGACCTGATGGAGCATACCAATCGCGTCAGTCAGGAAGCAAATAACCTGGCCACCGCACTCAAAGGACAAACCAAAAAACAAGGTGACTGGGGTGAAACGATCCTGGAAAATATCCTTGAGCAATCCGGCCTGGTCAGGGACCGGGAGTATTTCAGGCAGGAATCATTCCGGGATGATGCCGGCAATCTTGTGCGACCGGACGTCATCGTTCGATTACCCGACAGCCGGACGATCGTGATCGACTCCAAAGTGTCATTGAACGCCTATCTCCGATACACAGAAGCTGAGTCCAAAGAACAACAGGAATTATCTGCGGCAGCGCATTTGCAATCGATGCGGCAGCATATTGACCAGCTCAGTGGCAAGAAATATGAAGAAGCTGCGGGTTCGCTCGACTTCACCATCATGTTTGTGCCCATCGAACCGGCCTACCTGGTGGCTGCCCAGACCGATCCGGAACTTTGGTCCTACGCCTATACGCGTCGTGTCTTGCTGGTGAGTCCGACTAATCTCATCGCTGTGCTGAAAATCGTGGCGGACCTGTGGAAACGCGAGCAACAAAGCAAGAACGCGAAGGAAATTGCCAAACAGGGCGAGCGTTTGTACGAAAAGTTCATCGGCTTTGTCAAATCGATGGAAGAGATCGGCAAGCATATCCATAAAAGCCAGGATGTGTATCAGCAGGCGATGGGGCAGCTGAAAGAAGGCCGGGGCAACCTGATCTCGCAGGCGGGGAAACTCAAAAAACTGGGGATCAAATCATCCAAAACTCTCCCCGCCTCGATGGAATTACAAGGCGCTGAGGAGGAGGAAGCAGATAATGCCCGGGACATGCTGGAGGAGGATGACAGTGCACTCCCTTTGCCCTCCTGAGGCCCTCGGACAAGGACTTGTATTTGAGTGTTTGACAAACATTGAATAGCTTTATTGGCTCAAAACAAAACCTCCACTTTATGAAAAATCTGCTTTTGTACTGCCTGTGTATCATGGCAGTGATTTTTATTTTTTCCTGTCAGCCCTCCAGCGGAGAACATACCCACGATCATGATCACGCCATGACTGCCGCTGATTCAGTGGCTCGCGGGAAATACCTGGCCGCGATCATGGATTGTGGCACCTGTCACACCCCGAAAGTGATGACAGCGCAGGGTCCGGCTTTTGACACCACCCGCCTGCTTGCAGGATTTCCAGCCAACAACCCCTTGCCACCCGCACCTGATCCGGCTTTAACAGCACCCGGGCAATGGGTGATGATGACGCAGGATGTACAAGCTTATGTCGGCCCATGGGGCACCTCTTTTGCTGCCAATCTGACCCCGCATGAAACAGGTTTGGGGAATTGGGAATTCGAAAATTTTGAAAAAGCCATCCGTCATGGCAAATTCAAGGGGCTTGACAATTCAAGGATGTTATTGCCGCCCATGCCGTGGCAGGAATATGCACACCTGACGGATGAGGATCTGGCCTGCCTTTGGGCATACCTGCAATCGATCCCGGCAATAGAAAATGTGGTTCCGGCTCCGGTACCACCAGCAACGCAGGGATAAAATACCTGTCAGATCAATGTGAAATGGAAGGCTTGAGCTGAAGATCGTTGATGCGTTGGCCAATCAATGCACCGAGGCGCAAGCCTTCCTCACAATCCATTCGCCAGTGAACACCCTGCAAAATCCTGGAAAGCGCATTTTCACGGGCCATTTCATAAAAGGAGGTGAAATTTCTGGCCTGGATGGATAACTCCACGTGTTTGTCATGACTATCATCCAGCAGGGAAAACTGATCACCGTATAAATCGGAAAGGACTTCTGCCGCTGCTGCGCCAAACATCGCATGACCAGAAGGATAGGCCGGGAAGGGCGGCGATGGAGAGACAGGACGCCACCGGGGGTTGAGATATTGCTGAATGAACGTCTCCGGTCGCAATAACATGTAATGAAACTTGGCGTGCCAACAAGCCGTGATCGCATCGGATAAAGCAAAACCCAATTTCAAATAAGTCTCGAGCGTGTGCCCCAGGTCCGGCGCTGATTTCCGCACGACCAGGTTGGTGACGGCAAGCCAATGACCTGCCGCTGTATATGTTAATCCCGGATAATCATCACTCCAGAACTTGGCAATATTCCGGTTTTCATCTGTCAGATTTGTGGTAAGCGAGACAATCTCCAGGGCTTGCTGATAATAGGTGTGGCCGGGTTGGGTAGAAAACGAAGGTGGGGCCGCGGCGAGGAAATCTGCGGTCTCAATCAAAAACGGGCGTATGCGTCCCCAATATGGCAGCAAAGGTGGCATGGGAAAATCAACAGATGCCACCCATACACCGGCACTATCCGGCAAGCTGAAATTTCGATCATAATTATGATGATTGGCCTGATGGCCCAGGCTATCTGTTGAGGACCACTGGTAGATGCGGGCTGCGATCGACTGACCGAGTCGAATGGAATGTTCAACTACCTCTTGCTCCAGTCCGGATTGAAATTTTCTTTCCCAATCCTTTTCCTGCTTTTCAAGTTTCTCAAGGATTGTTGCCCTCGATGACGCAAAAAAATTTCGGAGAATCGCAGCATAGCAACTGTTCAGTGCCAACCCGGCATGGATCTGATCGACCTCTTCCAACTCCCCATCAAGACTAAACTGGAGTGTTTTCTGAAGCGACTGATAGGAATGACCAGGGATCCTGCAGAATGTTTCATACGCGGCTAACCCCACATATCCGTATGTACGGGCTGCGATGGGCGCCCGAAAGCCTTCGGTATTGATTTCCGCATCCAGAATAAACTCCTGCCAGTCCACAACCATTTCTACTTCGGATGGTAGTTCATTCCCTTTTTCATGCAGACAGGAACCCAAATAAACCAGCCATCCGACTGAAATCACCAGCAAGAGTTGACTGATCCGGGTTCGATATGTGCTTCCTTTGTTCACAATTTCGTTCCGTTTCCAGAAGGTGCATGCAGGATTGGATGACCAACTCCGCCATCCGGAGCCATGTGCAATACGATCCGTGTACCTTTTTCCAACCCACGCCGGATTTCCATCCGGATGTGATGCGCCTGAAAAATACTCTCCGCCAAGGAAAGCCCAATCCCGCTGCCTTTTATTTTGGCTGTGCGGGTACTCCGATAGAACGGTTGGGTCACCCGGTCAATTTCCTCCTCCGAAATGCCCGGACCTTTATCCATGATCTCAATGATCGGTTGGTTGTTTTCCGGAAAGGACAAGCGCACCTCCACGGTTTTATCCGGGCTGAATTTGCAGCCATTTTCCATAAGATTCATGATTGCTGTTTTCAACAACTGCTCATTTCCCTGGAGAAAAAGTTTGTCTTCCATCGCCGGTAGGTTGGTGATTTCAAAATGGACGATAAAATCCGGTTTGGCCTTCACCAGTTGTACCTTGGCTTGCCAGACCAACTCATCAATCCGAACCGGCTGGAACGCGATGTGGGTATCTTCAGCATGAATGCGGGCCAATTGCATCAATTTATCCGTCACTTCATTGAGGGACTGTACATCGACCAGGACAGATTGTAATGTATTATGATACTCCGTTTCCGATCGTCTTTTATTGAGCGCCACTTCAAGTTGTGAAATGATCACATTGAGCGGGTTCTTCAGTTCATGACTGATATTGGACAGGAACATTTTCTGCGCGGAAAATACCTGCTGGATCCGGTCCAGGAGCTTATTGAAGGTAATGACGAGCCGGCCCAGTTCGTCATGTTGTCCGGATGTCACGAGTCTTTGCCGCATGTCGGTGGGCAGGATGGAGTCCACTTCATTCATGATCCGGCTTACCGGTAATAAGGCTTGCCTGGAAAAAAACCATCCGCCAGCTGCGATCAATGTGATACATAATATAAATACAACTAGCAGGATGCGCGACAAATTCTGAATATGGGTACGATCCAGTCTTGACTCGGCAATCACCCAGAATTGGTCACCAACTGTATTCACATAGGAAAGGCCCAACGCCAGATGCCGCTCGAGTGTAAAGCGTAATTCACCGTGCAGCTTTACTTGCTCCAGGATCTCCGGTTCAACGATTGCAGAGGAGGGATTGAAAGAATAAACACGTTGTGCCATTGCATTATAAATGGAAATATTCTCCTGGAACTCACCGGCCAGCGAGGTGGAAGACTCCTCAGGTTCTTCCATAAAGTACTTCACGCTATCTGTTGGCTGGCCAACCACCATTTCCGAAATGATCAGCGCCTTTGAACGAAGATTGTCATAGAATTCATCCTGTAGATTTTGTTTGAACTGAAAATGGATGTAGACAAAGGCCCCCAACAGGATCCCGGCGGCGATCAGGATAAACTGGATGGTGAGTCGGAAGCGGATTTGCATATGAAATTCTGGATTGTGCAGGTCGAGGTTGTCGCATGGATGACATCTATTCTACCTCGCGCAGGATGTATCCCTGACCAAATACGGTATGGATCAGCCGCACATCATATGGCTTGTCGATTTTGTTTCGAAGGTAATTCACATATACTTCCACAACGTTGGAACTTGTGACGAAATGAATATCCCAAACTTTTTCGGCGATTTCCTTTTTGGAGATCGTCCTTCCAGGGTTTCGCAACAGGTACTCCATCAACGCGAACTCTTTGGGGGTAAGGTCCACCCGTGAACCTGAACGGAAAACCTCCCGCGTCTGTAGATCCAGCGTGATATCTGAAAACGTAAGCACCATCATGGCCGCTTGCGGCTCAAGCCCTCTGCGATAAAGCGCCCGGATCCGGGCCAGTAATTCCCTGAACTCAAATGGCTTTGTTAAATAATCATCCGCGCCGGCCTCCAGGCCTTCCACTTTTTCGTCAGTTGAATTCAGCGCGGTTAACAACAGCACCGGTGTTGCCAATCCCATTTTCCGCAAGGTGCGGATCAACTCGAGCCCACTGAGGCCCGGCATAATGATATCGGAGACAATGACATCATATGATGTGTCCATCGCCATTTTGATTCCGGACTCGGCATCCATGGCACAATCCACGCGGATATCACATTCCGTCAGGCCCTTCGAGAGCGATTTGGCGGCTTTGATTTCATCTTCGACCAGGAGGACTTTCATCAGGCATCAAAATGGCATAACAGCCCGTCAATATTAGATAAAGTATTGATGCAGAAGGGAATTCTAAGCAAAATTTAAGGTGGAAATCGCTTGGATTTAGGGTTCAACCTTATACCTTTGTTGGGTATGCCGGGCATACATTCCCCTGTGTTGATACCAAACCAAATTCAGAATTATGAGAGGTCTCCACTTCCTTTACGTGCTACTCTGCTTTGTCCTCGTATCCGTAATTGTTTCCTGTACTGAGGAGGAAACGTTTAAGGAGGAGGAACTGGTTGCCAGCTTTGATGCAGAGGCGGCTTTACGCTGGAATCAAATGTACCTGGAAATTGAGCGGTACGCCGCCGGCTACCGGCCAGGGCCCGCACCTCGTTCTCTCGGGCATTTGGGCCTGGCTACCTATGAAGCCTGCATCTCCGGAATGCCGGGGTATAATTCCCTTGCGTACTTGTATAACGGACTAGCTATTCCAAAGGCCAATCCAGACCAAACCTACCATTGGCCAACTGTCGTTCATGCCGTTTATTCTACTATGCTACCGTTGTTCTTCACCCAGGAGCCACCTGCTTATGTCCGTGATAAATGGAATGCCATGCGTGCGGAACTGGATGCCAAATACCAGGATGAAGCCGGAACGGAAGCATACAACCGGTCCTATGATTTCGGACAAGCTGTAGCCATGGCAGTCTGGGATTGGTCGACAACAGACCCCTATGGCCACGAAGCCTACAAAAATCCCTTTGGAAATTTTACCACCGGTGAAACCTATAACTGGGAAGATCATTATGATAGCCCGGGCGACTGGGAGCCAACATTTCCCGGACCGGGCAAACCCATGGGGCCGTTTTTTGGACAAGTCAGAACTTTTGCCATCAAGCAAGTTGATAAACTGTGCTGGCCAGTGTCTTCCTATTTCATGGAATACAGCGAAGCGCTAAATTCCGAGTATTACTCCCAGGCACTCCAGGTGTACAGCAAGGATGCTGAAACTGATTATGTCACCGAGTGGATAGGTGAATTCTGGAGTGATGACTTGCTGGATTTGACATTCAGCCCAGGTCCCCGATGGATCGCTGTAGCCAACCAGGTCATTGAACTTGAAGGCTCGAACCTCGAAACAGCGATCGAAGCCTATGCCAAGGTTGGTATGGCGCTGAACGATGCCGCCGTCGGTGCCTGGCATTCAAAATACCATTACAATATCGAGCGCCCCGATACATATATCCGGAAACTGATCGACCCAACATACAAACCCAATCTTGAAAATCCGCTGACCGGCGATATTGGGCTCACACCATCCTTTCCGGCTTATCCTTCAGGTCACTCTACCATGGGCGCATCGGCCGCAGAAGCGCTGGCCAGTGTTTTCGGCTATGCTTATGGCATGACGGACCGCTGCCATTTTGGCCGCGCAGAATTTGAAGGCATTCCGCGCACATTTGGCAGTTTTTATGAAATGGCCCAGGAAAATGCCTGGTCCCGTGTACTCCTTGGCGTTCATTGGCGAATGGATTGTGATGAGGGCATGCGCTTTGGAACTGTGATCGGACGCAAGGTCAATGCGTTGCCCTGGAAAAAATAAGTATCATCTCACCCAAGAAACCTTCAGAGACTGCCGACGACGCAGTCTCTTTTTATTTTGCATCTTGCCAGGTCGTTACAGATTACGTGATACGCTCAAATCGATTCCAGCATGTTCATTACCAACGATCAGCATTCATCCCGGTTTTATTTTTACGGTATGTTGATATCAGGAATATTTTGGCTAGCCTGTGCCGGACACCGGGCCGATACCAAAGAGATCGTCCAATATTATGGAACGGGTGAAATTTCCCGGAAGCATACTGAAATCGACGGCAAAAAAGAAGGGATCATGGTGGAATACTACGTTGACGGGAAGATCAAAGGTGAACTTCAATTCAACCAGGATCTACAGGACGGCCGAACGGTGTATTATTATCCCGGTGGCCAGATCAAGGAAGTTCAGTACTACAAAGCCGGCGTTCAGTATGGGGGGGATACCGTCTTTTATGAAAACGGGCAATTGAAGTTTCTTCGGAACTTTACCGATGGCATTCTGGATGGATATCTGCGCAAATGGGCTGAAGACGGGACACTGATTTTCGAAGCCCGATACGATATGAATCGTCTTGTTGAAGTCAAGGGGGAGGCAGTCACGACAGATTCCACATTGAGCCAATAAACCGATTGCCGCGCTTTATCGCAGCGCGATATATTCGACGAGCAGCGCGTTTCGGTCAATGCCAAGATATTGCTCCGGCGATTCTTCGATCCGTTGTAACACACTATAGGTATTCAACAGGAATACTTCCGTGATCGGGCTATCCGAATCCAGGTTGAACGTGTTGCGCATGACGATAAACAGGAAATCCGCGGGCACATCATGTCGCTTGAGGCTTTCATAGCGGTTGGATAAATCCACAACGCCTTTCCGGCTCAGATCTTCCAATGCCTGGGTAAACATTTCTTTGACGTTGGGTTTGACTTTATAGCCGAGCGTAAAATCAATCCGGAAAATTTTACCCTTGACGATCTCGTGAAAGTGGTATTCCTGCTGATGCGGCACCTCCGTTTCGGAGAAATGCAATAGCCAGTACGCATCAGCGCGTTTGGGCTGTTTCTGATAAATGGATTTCAGGATCTGCTTTTCCATCCGGTGCGCAGAAACGGAATGGGTCAGATAGACAATATTGGTCGCATATTTGGGAATCGCTTTATCGTTACTTACGTCCGTGATAATTTCTTCATACTGGTGTACATCGACAAATTTCTTTTTCCGCAATAACACATGCTTTGACTGGTAATGGATCACCATGATCAAGGTAAGCAGCACCATAACGATAATCGTAAACCCCGCGCCGTGGTACAACTTGTGCAAATTGGCCGAAAGGAAAAAAGTTTCAACGGAAAAAAACAGGAATGTGATCAATCCCACCCGGAACCAATCCCAGTGTAACCGGTTTTTCAAATAAAAGGCCAGCAACAGTGTGGTGGTCAGCATCGTAAAGGTGATCGCCACTCCATACACGGCTTCCATCGCAAGACTGGTCTGGAAATACAGCACGATAAATACCGAACCGACAAACAGGACGTGATTGATCATCGGAATGAAGATCTGCTGCCGGTGCTTGCTCGGATACATGATCTTGACACGGAACCAGGTGTCGAGTTTGATCGCTTCATTGATCAGGGAAAAGGATCCGCTGATGAGCGCCTGGCTGGCGACCACGGATGCCAGGGCCGCAATGACTACGCCGGTCGGCACAAACCACCGCGGCATGATCTCAAAGAAGGGATTCAATCCATCCAGGGTCTGCCCCTCCAACGTACTTAACACCCATGCACCCTGTCCGAAATAATTGATGAGCAAAGCACTCTTGACAAACACCCAGGTGATCTGGATATTATAACGACCCACATGTCCGAGATCGGAATACATCGCTTCCGCTCCGGTCACGCACAGGAATACCGCACCTACGATGACCCACGCGCCCGGATGAGAGGTAAGTATCCTGTAGGCATGGACAGGATTCAATGCCTCGAGCACACCGGGCATTTTCATCAGGGACAACACACCAAAGAAAATGAGCATGGAAAACCAGACCAGCATGATCGGTCCGAATGATTTGCCAATCTTGTCAGTTCCAAATTGCTGGAATGTGAATAGCCCGATCAGGATGACCACAACAATCGGAATGACCAGTACATTCTCATGTAAGGTTTTCAAACCCTCGACAGAAGCTGTCAGTGAAATCGCTGGTGTGATCATGCCGTCAGCCAACAAAGCGGCGCAGCCAAACATGGCGATGTACACCGTCCATTGCGGCGCCACACGTTTGATCAACGAATAGAGCGAAAGGACACCACCCTCTCCATGGTTATCTGCCCGAAGAGTGAGAATGATGTATTTGAAAGTAGCTTGTATCGTTAGCGTCCAGAAAATACACGACAAACCACCGAGGACCAATTCTGAAGTGATCTGGTTTTTCCCCATGATGGCGGCCATGACGTACAGGGGTGATGTGCCGATATCACCGAAGACAATCCCCAATGTGATCAGGAGACTTGCGGCCGTTACCTTATTTGTAGCGGAATTCATTACCCACGGGTGATCCAATTAGCAAACCCGCGCCATTGTGAGGCAAAAACCGGGCCGCTTTCATGGGGATACATGAGTTCATAATTATAATTTCCCTGCCTGCTCCTGAGGGATTAAGGTTATTTAACCTTCTTTGACAAACGGATCAGGATCAACAGGATATCTTTGTACGAAACAATTCGTATTATGAAAACCATGCTCCACCTTCTCGCCGTCATCCTGCTTTCAGGACAAGCTTACTCGCAAGGTGCTCCTTTTCCGGAGGACCGATTTGAAATGGTTGAATCGTATCTGCGCGAGCAGCAGGATCTTTCCGGGGTCTTCGTACTTGGTCAGCAGGGAAAGGTCAGGCTCAGTATGGCGTTTGGCGATGCCGATCGGAAGGCCGGTCGACCCTTTACAGAAAATACATTGTCCACGATTGGCAGCATCACCAAACCCTTTACGGCCACGGCGATCCTGCTGCTGGAAGAGCGGGGGAAACTGAGCGTCAATGACAAGCTCACCAACTATTTCAACAACGTTCCGAAAGACAAAGAGAACATCACACTCCATCATCTTCTCACCCATTCTGCCGGATTTCCAGGCGCGATCGGTTCTGATTTTGAGGCACTGGATAAAGATGGTTTTATCAAACGCGCCTTTGCTGAGGCCTTGTTGTTTGAACCCGGGACCGCGTATGAATACTCCAATGTCGGATACTCCATACTAGGGATCATCCTGGAAAAAGTGACCGGCCAATCCTACAGTGATTTCATGGCCGAAAATATTTTCAAACCTGCCGGCATGGAAACGGCGGGATACCATAATCCAAAGGCTGATTACACACAGCTCGCGCACGGCTACTGGGCAGATGGCCGGGACTGGGGCACACTGCATGACAAGACGTGGGATGGGAAAGAACCGTACTGGAATCTCAAGGCCAATGGCGGCCTGATGATGTCGGCAAAGGATATGTATCAATGGTACCTGGCCCTTCGCCATCATAAAATCTTAAAACCTGAAACGCTGAAAAAGCAGATCACGCCTTATGTGGATGAAGGCGGTGGCGGAAGCTACTATGGTTACGGATATGCAATCTTCAACAACGGCGAATCGATTGAACACAACGGCGGTAACCCGGTGTTCAGTGCGGACTTCCGGTGGTATCCCAAAGCTGACGCATTTTTATTTTCGGCGACCAATGACGCGAATGTGCGTTTGTTCCGCCACAACGAAGCCATAGTGCATATCCTGAAGACCGGGGAGCGGCCGGCAACAGTTGACTGGCAGGAAACCGAACTGACCTCGATCTCACCTGCTCCCAAACTGAAAACCGTCCAGTCCTTCATCGATCTCCTGCAGCATCATCAGCCGGCGAAAGCTACCGCATTTATCGATACGCATTGCTCACCCGGTGTGATTGAGCGCAATGGAAAGGAGAAACTGATGGCCTCCCTCGAACGGCTGAGCCATGACATTCAACAACAGCCGGTCAAGGCTATCTTTACCGCCGGGGAAAGGGTCAAACTGGTCATTGAAAATCCGGAGCAAAAAGCCGTCATGTTTTTTACCATTGGCTTCAAGGATAATCAGTTCGACAGTTTGAGTGTGGAGATGGAAGGCATGTAAAATCACACCATGGCAATTTCGGGCATATCCTTTTTTCACCTTCGACAATTACCGATCTATATCCTGATTGGCATCAGCATGCCTTCGTGCCAGCTCAAACATCAATTGGGCTGGCTCGAGGGTATCTGGGAGATCCGAAGAGATGACAATCGATCCCGCCTGGAGATCTGGATTGAAGATCGACCCGGTCATTACTCAGGGAAAGGGGTTAAAGTGGTCGGCACCGATACGACCCTGCTCGAATCGCTGAGGCTATATCCAGCCGGCGACAAATTGATCTATGAACCCACCGTGCCGGATCAGAATGCGGGGAAGGCCATCCAATTTTCCCATGTGGTGATAGAACCCCACAAAATCATTTTCGAAAATGCGGATCACGATTTTCCGCAACGGATCGTCTACGAATACAAACCCATGACAGGAAATTCCACCCAATCCATGCCGGGTGATTCACTGTACGTTCGCGTCGAAGCCCTAAACGGGGATGGCTTTGATCTGACGTTCGTCAAAAAATAAACAAATGAGGATTGTAAGGCGGGATCGGAAATTTATTCTAACACTACCTTTGTCGGATTGAATCCTTGTGCGTGAAGAAAGTACAAACCACGCGGCCAGGAAGACACTTCCACTTCGTGGGTTCCTTTGGTCAATTCAGCAGACCACATCCGTTTTCCATCAAGGGAGAATACACTGGCCAGTCCTTTCACTGGCATTTCAAAATAGAGGACATCCTGCACAGGATTCGGGAAGACCATCAATTGGGATCCATCAGCGCTTACCCCGGACGAGGCCAGGAGATTGTCTGTGATGATCTGGTCGACACATACATAAGCAGGCGTGTTCATGCCAAACACACCCACATCGCTGGAGGACAGAACGACCTGGAACGAATCCGCTTCACCCAGCACAGACATGTCGACATACATCCACTCATCACGGATATAGTCTTTTGATGGTTCATCAAATCTGAAGTCGGCCAGGTAGACATCAATGCTGTCATCCGATACGGCACCGCCAAAATGCTTGCGGATGGTGAGTTTATACCAGTCCGGATCGGTCCCGGTTTCACCGCCAAATTTTTTTGCGAAGGAATCCCCGTCACGCATGCTGAGATAGGCATACGTACTATTGCTGACATACATCCCAATGACGCGTTTGCCTAAAGCATTCCCCGTCAGCCGGATCATGACCGGATCATAAGCATACCCTATCGCATAAGCCCGGGTACCCAGCGCGCCTTCACCGGCAATGGAGCTATATTGATTCGTGAATCCTGGCGTGGTTGTATTCGTATCAGCGGTAACTGACCACCCAGACCAGAAGTTAAAGTCCGGGTCGTAGAAATTCGGCAGATCAACGGATCCGCTTTTGAATCGCCCTTCAGGACCCGCATCATTGATATACTCTCCCGGCCGGAGGTTGAAATTCTCAAAATTGGATACTGTCTGGGCAAAAACAGGCAAGGATATGATGATGCACAAGGCAGTTAAAAGCAGGGAGGACAGGTTTTTCATTGACGCCAGTATTTGAAATTCCTGAATGGAATATCTCAAAAATACGAGAAAAGAAGCAGAAACCGGCGAATTGTTATTGTCGCCACCCCGACGAGATCCCGACCTGGAAACTTCGTCCCGGCATGGGCCGGCGCTCGATCAAGCGGTACGGCGTGTCCCAGATATTGTCCACCCTGAGGTTGAGATTGACGTTCCAATTGTCTTTACCGAGGTTCAGCATGATCCCAGCAGCACCAAGATTAAATGCCTCGACCTGTTCATTGATCCCGGGGGAATCGCCATGCCATTGATGCTGGTAAAACAGACCCATGGTCTTCCAGTTGACCTGGATGCCTGTATTTACATTTTCCACGGGGATATAAAACATTTGCCTGCCCTGTTCAATGCCCAGGTCCGGGATGGATTCGCCAAATTCGGACCATGTCAAGTCGATTGCAGCGAAAGGTTCCAGACTCCAGTTCTTCCGGGTATAGGTGGTTTTGAATCTTCCTTCCATGCCATAGCTATTCACTTCAGCTACATTCATCGGTGCCCAATAGGTTCGCAGATTGGGAATCGGCGGAAGCCAGATGATCCACTGATCAATGTTGCGCGTGTAACCAGTGGCTGAAAAATCAACCGTCCATTGCGGAGCTGCGTGATGAATGTTGAAACCGCCTTCATACGTCCAGCCTTGCTCAGGCAGCAGATTTGGATTTCCGCCTGGGCGCCAGTTCAGATCATTTAATGTTGGGATGCGGTAATTGCGGGATGCGCTGGCTTTCAATGTAATAAAAGAGGTGATTTCATATTCACCTGCAAAATCCCAAAGTTGCGGCGAGAAGTTGCGATCCGTGCGTTCCTGCCGCGCTTGTGCGCGAAGGATCAAATCTCCGGTGCGATAGCGTACCGACATATAGGCGGCTTGCCTGTCCCTGCTTTGATCTAAATCATATCCGGGCGACGATGCTGTTGCATGCTCTGCATACAATCCGGCAGCAAGTCTGAGTTTCAAGCCGATCGGTACAGTCATCGCGGCATCCGTGATCCAGGTCTTAAACCGATTCGTGGTGTACAGGAGGATCAGTGAGTCCTGGTAATCGATCGTTTCATCCAGCCAGGCGGCTTTGATATCCCACTGTATTTTTTCACCGGTGTGTTCCCATTGCAACATCGTGCGCAATACTTCATCCTGTTGTGCAGCTTTGCTAAAAGTCTGAACGGATGTGGGCGGAAGTTGGCGGTTGGTGTATTGATACCAGGCGCGACCGGTGATAGATTGCTTTTCATTGATGTCGAATCGGGCTTCCTGCACGATCCCTTGTGTCAGGTGCCGGTGATGGCTTTGCCGTTTTTCGAGGCCGCCCTCGCTGATCTCGTAGCGATAATCATTTTCGGCTGATACATTCAATAGCCGTGTACGCGCCGCGAATTTGTGCTGTCCGTATTGTGCCGAAATACCTGCAGATCGAAAACCCCAACTGCCAATTCCAAGGTGGCCGGAGATTGCATTTTGTGCATGCAGATCTGCGTTGTCAAGGGAGATCAATCCGCCCACCGCACCCGAGCCGAATGCGGCACCATGACCGCCATAATGAATGGAGGCATTGTCGAAAAAAGAAACGGGTTGCAGGGCGATATCGAGTTGGCCGAGCATTGGATTTCCGACCGGGATCCCGTTCCACAGCACATGGGTGTGGCCGGCATTTCCGCCCCGGATGCCTAAGGTGGCGAGCGTGCCGATTCCGTATGACCGGATATAGAGTGGGGTTTGGCGGGAGAAGAGCGTGCCGAGATTATCATTCTGGAAAAACTGAAGCGCCGTACTGTCGATCGTTTCGGTGTGTTTACCCACGCCTGTCATATCCAGCCTGGAAGCGATGACGGTAACCTCCTTTAGCTGTTGCAGGGTATCCTGCTGTGACCAACCTATGGAGTTGAACACCAGCAGAAATGCAGACAGGAATACCGGAGGCAGTCTTTTCATCACGTTCCTTCACAGGTAAAAGTACATTATAAAACCGCCGGAAAGAATGACCCTTCAGCCCACATCCCCCGCCAGGTCCAATAATGCCGGCGCCCCGACCCTGCTTGGCACAAGACGGTACTTATCCCATTTCCGGGCTGCTTTGTCGATAAATATGGGTCCGGAGCAACCATCTTCCCGATTTTTACGTCAATAGCGTTGAAAAACAAAACCGAAATGAAACAATTAGTACTCCTGCTCTCCCTGTTTTCCGTCTTTACGCAAATGTCCTTCGCGCAAGGTGAATCCACCGGGCTGCGTGGCCGTGTTGTGGACGAGAATCAGGAACCCATCATTTATAGCACCCTAAGCCTGTTTAATCATGCGGATTCAACGATGGCCAAAGCCGGGTATTCTAATGAGGACGGCACATTTGAGTTCACGCACCTGCCCGCAGGCGACTATTACCTCGTGATCTCTTATGTCGGGTATGACACCTATACCTCCGAAGTGATCCAGGTCAAGGCCAACCAGATCCAGACCCTGGGTATCATTGCGATGTCCCCATTCGCCACAGAACTGGGTGAAGTAGTCGTGGCCAGCACGAAACCCGTGGTGGAGGTCAAGCCGGATAAAACTGTATTCAACGTCGAAGGTTCGATCAATGCGATCGGCAATAACGCGCTGGAACTTCTGCGTAAAGCCCCGGGTGTGGTGGTCGACAACAACGAGAACCTGATGCTCATCGGTAAATCCGGCGTCAAGGTGTATATCGATGGCAAGCAAACCCTGCTGCGCGGCGAAGACCTGGCCAATTATCTCAAAACCCTGGAATCGACCCAGATCGAAGCCATTGAGATCATCACTCAGCCCTCCAGTCGTTATGAGGCGGAAGGCAATGCCGGGATCATCAATATCCGCCTGATCAAGGACAAATCCCTTGGCACCAACGCTACGATCAGTCTTGGTCACAATCAGGCTGTGCATGGTCGTACGAATGCGAATATCAACTTCAACAACCGCTCGAAAGCCATGAATATCTACGGCAATATCAGCGGCGCGCATGGCGCAAACTATAACTGGCAGCACTTTGAGCGGATCATTCCTGGCAATTTCACCTCCCAGGACAACAGAGGTCTGAGCGATTGGAATAATGGATCACTTCGCGCCGGTGTGGATATCTATGCCGGGGCTAATTCCACTATCGGCTTCCTGGCCGACGGATACCTGAACGATAGCAAGTACAGCAATAATATTCGTTCTGAACTCGCACCGGGTGAAAACCTGACTCCCACTGAATTATTGCTCGGCTCGAGTGATGTCGATAACAACCGAAACAATTATAACCTGAACGCCAACTACCGGTTTGACAACAAGAAAGGCACCATCATCAACCTGGATGTCGATTATGGCGCATTTTCCAGTGATGGTAATTCCTACCAACCCAACCGGTACTATGACTTTGCGACCAATGATTTGCTCAATACCCGCATTTTCTCGTTCAATACCATCACGGATATTGAGATCGCCACGTTCAAGCTCGATTATGAGAAATCTTTGTTTGGCGGTACGCTGGGCGCAGGTGGTAAGCTGGCCCTGGTGAATACAGATAATGATTACAAATTCTACGACATTGTCGACGATCAGGCCGAGTTGAATATCGATCTGAGCAACCTGTTTAAATACCAGGAAAATGTCAACGCGGCTTACGTCAATTTCGCAAAGCAGTGGGAGAAAGTAGGCTTGCAATTAGGCGTTCGTCTGGAACACACGGATTCTGAAGGGGATCTGACCAGCTATAAACCGCAGCCGGATGAGTCCGTCCACCAGGATTACGTTAATCTCTTCCCGAGCGGTGGTATCACCTACCAGTTGAATCCAAAACATACACTGCGAGTGACGTACAGCCGCCGGATCGATCGTCCGAACTACCAGGATCTGAACCCCTTTGAATTCAAACTGGATGAACTGACGTTCCAGAAGGGAAATCCATTCCTGCGCCCGCAGTTTTCCAACAGTATTCAATTGGGTCACACGTTTAACTATACCCTGAACACCACGCTGACCTACAGCAGGACCAATGACCTGATGGCCGAGATCACCGATACAGCGAGCATGCGCGCCGCTTTTATCACGACGGAGAACATCGCGACACAGGATGTGTGGTCATTGAATGTGAGTTATCCATTCGCCCTCACCAAGGCCTGGAATGTATTTGCCAATACTTCCGTGACCAATACCCACAATAAGGCTGATTTCGGGGATGGAAAAACGGTGGATATCACTGCGACGACATTCAATATCTATATGCAGCATTCCTATATCCTGGCGAAAGGATTCACCTTTGAAATTTCCGGTTGGTACAATTCGCCGGGCATCTGGGGTGGAAACTTTGCATCGGGTGAGATGTGGTCAATTGATGCGGGTCTGCAAAAGAAGATCCTGCAGAACCGGGGCAATATCAAAGTATCCATTTCCGATATTTTCAAATCGCAGGAATGGTCTGGTGAAAACAACTTTGGTGGACTGGCCATGCGCGCGATGGGCGGATGGGAGAGCCGGCAGTTGCGGTTTAACTTCACCTACCTGCTTGGCAATAAAGATGTGAAGAGCAGCCGTCGTCGTTCGACCGGTCTTGAGGAAGAATCGCGCCGGATTGAAAGCGGTAATTGATTTCCAGAGAAATAGATCATTTTCAAGAGGAGTGTCCATATGGGCACTCTTTTTTTTGTTTCCCGCAGAAGGCGCAGAAATCGCTGATATGATTTTAAACCAAATATCTGGCTACGCTGATATTTGAATAGCGCAGATTCGTATTGTATTCTGGAGATAGCAAGGAATTCGTGAAAATTAGTGCAATTCGTGGCCCAAGACGGATATTCGGTTATTCTTATTTTTTGCCACTAATTCCACTAATTTGCACGAATTATTTTTCATCTTTTTAAGAACGTGAGCGCTAATCTTTAGTATTGACAAGGAAAATACGTACCTCCTCAATCTTTTTATCCGTCACCTTTTCGATGACAAAGCGGTAATCATCCAGTTCAAAATCATGGCCCATTTCGGGGATCATGCCGGAGGTCATGACGATGTACCCGGATAGCGTTTCATACTCGCCTTCCGGGAATTTCAATGCCGGATATTTTTCATTGAGATAATCGATCTCGAGTCGGCCTGAAAAAACATATTCGGTTTCGGACACCATGTGCTCGACGTAATCCTCCTGGTCATGCTCATCCTCGATCTCGCCGAAAATTTCTTCCGTGATATCTTCCAGCGTGATAATTCCCGCAGTGCCGCCAAATTCATCAACCACCACGGCCATATTATTTTTCTGGCGCATAAACGTATTCATGATCTCGAGGATGCTGGTGACCTCCGGAAAATACTGGATGGGAATAATGATCTTCCGGATGTCCTTCGGGTGATTCAGAAGCGATTGATGGTGCACATAGCCCAGAATATTATCGATATCCCCATCGGAGATCAGGATCCGGGAATGCCGGGTTTCCAATAAAGTTTCCTTGAGTTGTTCCAGGCCATCGGTGACATCGACATGTACGATCTCAGTGCGCGGCACCATGCACTCACGGGCTTTCAGGTTTTTCAGTTGCAGGGCATTCTTGAACAAGCCGGCTTCGAGCTCATCCTGGTCACGCGAAAGGCTGCTATCCACAAAATCCTGCAAATCGAGACGCGTAAAGGCATCCTCAACCGTATACATCGGGGCGCGGAAAATATACTTGATCACGAAATTGGAAAAACCGAGCATGATCCATGCCGGGATGCGCAGGATCCACTGGAACAACACCATGGGATACGCCACGACGAGGATTGCACGATTCGCCAGCACCCGGAAAATGGTTTTGGGAATAAATTCACCCAACATCAAAATAATCATCGTTGAGATGAGGGTCAGGATCAGCAACTGCAATCCCTCCGAACTGACGATTTGCGCCAGACCCGGTTCGAGCAACTGGGTCATGGCATAGGTGAAAACGACCAGCACGATATTATTGCCCACCAGGATCGTACTCAGAAAAACCTTGGGGTTGTTGTAAAATCCGGCGATGATCCTGGACCGGCGTGTGCCTTTATCCCGCTCGATCTCGACACCGAGTTTATTGGCCGTAATGAACGCGATCTCTGTCCCGGAGAAAAAGGCGGAAAGGGTCAGCGTGAGGAATATGATAAAGAGGAGCAGGAACATGATCATGCAAAATTAGAAAAACCCGGATGCCCGTCTTATTCGTTCACCCCGTCACCCTGGACGCGGGCTTCTTTCTGGGCTACATTCATATCGCCCGAGACGGCAAAGAGCTCGTAGCGGGTAAATCCTTCATTGGATTTGATCCCGTGGCTATAGACCACACTGCCATCGGCCCGCCGGATCTTGACAAAGCGGTCAGTGGTGATCTCCTTTGATTTTTCATCCCAGATCAGTTCCGGCCCGTCGAGCCGCTCGCCGACATCATTGAGGAGGACCACATTGCGCTGCACGGTGATGGTTTTATTGGCCTGATCGCGAATGGCATAATCGGCCGTCAGCCAGCTCCGTTCCCGTCCGTAGTCATCAAAAAAGGTGACTTTGATCCCTTCCGGAAATTCATCTTTGACAGAATACCTGGAGAGCAGGCGGCGCAGCTTTGGCGCTTCAAGGATGAACAGCGTCTGCGTGCTGTCCGTATAGGTGACTTTGATGTCCTTTGCTTCCTCGACGTTATCAAACTCGCTGACTTCATAGCGCGAGAGATCAGGCTCCTCGACAACACACGCGCCGAACAACACAGAAATGATCAGGCCGAAAAAGATCTTGATTTTCATTGGGTCGTCAACTACTTAACGCACCACGGTCACTGTACCGGTATACACCGCCGGTATGTCATCAAGGAAATCGATCACCACGCGATAGGCAAACACACCGGGCGAAACCGGCTTGCCGTTCACCGTTCCATCCCAACCGAGAGTTTCGTCGTTGAGGTCAAAATCAGTCCGCTCCCACAGCAGCCCACCCCACCGGTCATAGATCTGGAAAGTATTAATTCCAGTCGCGGCATTATTACCATATGCGGTGAGTCGGTCATTGACATAATCATTATTGGGCGTGATCACGTTGGGAATATAGATCGGCTTGAATGCGTCCACGAGGATTAACACCGAGTCGGACGTCACACAACCGAACTCATCTTCGATCGTAATGATATAGTACCCTGATGTGGTGGGCAGAACTGTCGGATTCAGCAAGTTAACCGTATCCACAAAGTTCTCAATATTAGTCCACTGGATGTATTCCGGAAAGCGAGGAAAGGCCACCGCATTGATCTCGGCTGTTTCACCCAACTGTACCGCGATGGTATCACCTGCTTCGACCCAGAATCCTGATGCCGGCAAGACTTCGACTGTGATCTGGGATTCACAACCTTTTTCATCCTGAATACATAGCGTGTACTCTCCCGGCGCGAGGTAGGGAAACACACTGGCCGGTTGATAATTCATGCAATCCAGGCTATACTGGTAAGGTGCACTTCCACTGATGCCCATCGCCTGGATGGCGCCGGATAAGGAATTCGGACAGACCTGATCTTGTATAGTAGCGGTCACCATCAGTGTGGAGGTATCCGCACAGCAGGGCTCAACATAGAAATCAAGGATCTCGGTCACCAGGCATCCTTTTTCGCTCAATACTGTGAGGGCTACGCGCTTATGTCCAAAGGATTCATACACGACGCTGATCGGGCCGGTGGTACTGTCGGTACGCGGTGTTGCACCGGCGCCAAAATTCCAGTAATACGCTACGATACTGTCGGTGGGTGCCAACGATTCATTATCGAAAATGATCGTCTTGTCGCATTCAAACGCTTGCACCGCGGTAACATCAAAAGCGGGTTCGGGTCCCTGGAAGGTTCCGGTTCCACCCCACTCTATCGAAAAGCCAAGACCGGATTGGGAAAAATTATTCACAAGCAAGGCATAGCTTCTGCCGGCGACCATTTGCAGTGGCGCCGCGAAGTTGTTCTGACTCGCATTTTGACAACCCGGTGGTTCCGTATCATCCGGATCGCCGTCTCTCAACCCTGTCGGACCATTGCAGCGTTGCCAACTGGAAAATGGTTCACCAACATTGGCGCCTGAAGCCATACAGCGTTCCACAATCTTATTTGAGCAATCATCCAGTCCATTGGGCAATTGATAGACAACGAAGTCAATATCATCCGATTCAAATCCGGGTTGATAACCATTTGGCGTCAGGGTAAAGGTCAGGGTGCCGCTGGTCTCACATGTCCACGTGTACCAGGCTGAACTCAACTCCTGTTGCACACAAGTTCCGGATACGCCTTGATCGGGAATCCCGGTACCCAGCAATGTATCAACGACAAAAGCAGATTTATCGCAAAGGATCACGCTATTGGCACAATCGGATTGCGGACTAGGTGGCGGGATAAATCCGTCAAGGCAGATCTCAAATGTGCCTGTATTGTCATTCTGGCCTTCGACGAGGAGATAATACACCGCGCCGATAGTGAGACTTTCGACAGAGAGCTCGACCTGGTTGGTCGAACCGGACACGATATTGCATCCGATGCGGGTCAGATTATTACAGGTCCCTTCAAAAATGGCGATGGCGGGATTTCTCAAGGTACCGAGCCCAAACGCAGCGCCGGTGACCCTGACATAAATCGCGGGGCTTTGCGGGATGAAGGTGAACCACACTTCATTTTCAAAATCCAGGAAACAGGGATTAGCGGGCGGTGGGCCGGTAAAGGGAGTGGCATTCAAATTGGTGTATTCACCGGGCTCGCTGCACCAGTCATCTGTGAACTGCAGGTGGAAGGCTGTGGCACAGTCATCATTGATCGGCTGAGCCCAGGCACCCAGGGCACAGGTCCATCCCAACACAATCGTAAGCAAAATCTTCATCCGGGGGCTTGTTGTATGGTGTCTACGCGGTACGAAATTAACAAATATACAGGCGGCCGGTTGCGAGGGAGGAGCCGGCTTTGGTCGTTTTCCCGTCTTGAATAACGATCAAAAAGACGTTTTTTATGCCTTTCCAGGTTGGGTAAATCGTGGAAACAGCAGAATTTGCGGATTCCAGACATAGTCAATTACCTT
>AERA01002280.1_pt1 | contig 35796 bp, 27 predicted proteins | sample 267968 | NCBI WGS metagenome assembly AERA01 (sample SAMN02954363, study PRJNA61401) | activated sludge metagenome | biome: terrestrial; feature: wastewater treatment plant; material: activated biomass; isolation source: activated biomass of an industrial wastewater treatment plant | reverse complement strand
CTGATGATTTCACAGATTTGGAACAAGCCTAATCTGTGTTAATTCGGAACAATTAGAATCTGTGTAATCTGTGTTCCCCCTTCCCACCTCACTTTGAAACACAGATGACGCTAATTAATTGTTCTGATGATTTCACAGATTTGGACCAATCCTAATCTGTGCTAATTCGGAACCATTAATATCTGCGAAATCCTTGTGGTGAGCGGAGTCGAACCATGCGTTCCAACCTCCGGCAGGCTTAATCTTGGGTATTCTGGTCAATACCCCAGAAGATCCTTCTTCTGCGACTCAAAATCCTCGCGGGTAATGACACCCCGCTCCATCAGCTCCCCGAGGTCGGCAATGCGGTCGAGAACGGTGGCATCGTAATAGCTTTTGGATTCCAGCAGGTCGGGTTTGGGCTGCTCGAGATAGGCGGTTTGCCGATAGCCATTCTGCACAAAAGAGTCGAAGTCGGGCTGTGCGCGCAGCCATTTCAGGGCTTCGTTGTGATAGATCTCCTCAAATTCCTGGAAGCCAAAGTCGACCGCGCTGGCGAGATGAAAATAAGCCTGCTTGGCATCCTCGGCCTGGGCATAGCAGCAACTCAGCATGAAGTGGGTCTGCGGATCATTGTAATCGTACTGTAGCGCATCCTCAAAATACTTCCGGGCCTGGTTAAAGTCGCCGGAGCGATAGGCAATGAAGCCACTTTTGGTGAGGAATTGTCCGCGGGTCTTCCGGGCCTGGGCGGCCTGCTTACCGGATGATTTCTTTCCTTTTTACCCGGTGCCGGAGCTGCCGGCTGCTCCATGACGGTCTGGCCATCATTGTATTTGGCATCAAACTCGCTTTGGGGCATCACAAATAAAAGCACGGCTTCCACCATGGCGATGATGGCCAGGATGATGAAAAACGGGAATTCGCCTTCCATCACTGTGATGAAGAAAAAGAGGAAGAACAGGGCGAAGTTGACAATCCCCAAAAACCGTTTTCCGAGGTAGAAGCGATGCGCCCCGAATACACCGAGCGTCAGGGCAAGGACCGCCGCCACGTGTTTCTTTTTGCCATCCATCCGCATGGGCGGATTGGAGTAGCCGGGAGGCGGCGCATAATTTTTTTGGCGCCCGCGTACTGACCTGGGGTGGCCATTGGGGCTCCCGCGTCGTGGGCAGGCTCATGCCTTTGCTGGTGATGGCATAGAGGGGCATGGTGCCTTCCAGGTTCTTCAACTGGAAATTGCCGACATGCATCGCCTGCAGCCAGGCGTGGTTGCGGATATCTTCGAAGACGCGCTCGGAAACGAATACCCCGCCGGGTTCGCACACCGGTTCGATCCGTGCGGCTACATTCAGTCCATCGCCGAAGGCATCATTGCCATCATAACTGATATCGCCTACGTGGATGCCGATGCGGACGGGCACTTCGGGGTCCTTCCGGTATTCGATCTGCATTTCGACCGCACATTCTACGGCATTGACGCTGCTCTGGAAAATACTGAGTGTCCCGTCGCCAAAGAACTGGAGTACTTCGCCGCCGTACTTGTCGTGCAGGGCCTGGAGCACTTCGCGGTGGCGGGAACGGAGTTTGAGGGCGCGCTCCTCATTGATATGCATGAGGTGGGTATAGCCGACGATATCGGTGAAGATGATGGCCGCGAGTTTGCGCCTGAACTTGCCTTCCATGAGTAGGGGCAAAGATAGTTTTGTGGGGGGAAAGTTGGTGAATGTCTTGGAGGACTTTGGAATAGCAGGCTATTGGCAGGAATCAGAGAAAATAAAGTGAAGTAGCAGAGGAAAGAAAATATATGAATAGGCAGTAGTGTCGTAGCTTGAAAAATGTTCCCTTGAAAAATCATGAAATCGTGGTAAATTTATAAATATTATGGCATCATTAAATAAATGCAAATCACTATGGGTAAATTTAAAATTGGCGATAGTGTCTGTTTGAAAACAGATCGTACGGAAACGATGACTGTGAATGGTTTTGAGAGATCGGAACCCCAACCAATAATTAGTGGCACAGATGTAATTGGGGAAAAACCAGGTATCGTTGATGAATCACAAGTAGTTTGTGTTTGGCATGATAAAGCTGGCAGGCCACAGGAAAGAACATATCATGAAGATGCATTAGAACTGTTCCATAGAGGTATACCAGCTCCAATTTATCATCGTTGAGGGTTGCTTAACCACTCAAGAATCCCTATCATTGATACGTGAGGCGTTACGACCTATATTGCTGGCTTAGTACCTTCGATACTCATAGAGGTAAAATTATTTCCGAAGAGCAGTACGTTCTAACTATACACGCATATACCCTGGCTGAAGCGAAGACGGACTTTAATAAGAATGTCGAGGCGTATATCGAAAGCAAGAAGACAGATCGATATTATACCAGAATAACCAGTAAGATTGATATTTACTCCCAAAAAAATTGACCAAACCAAAGAGACTCAGGGATATTAACCAACTCGCAAAACGCATCGTGGACTTTTCTTTTCCACTGGGGTAAATCAGGATACAGACAAGTGTGGAGGCAAAATATCTGGCTGATTTGGCATTGGGTAGGGTTGGAGGCCTGAAGAGGGTAAGGCTAGAGTTAAGGCCATATCAAAGATCAAAAAAAACTGAGACATTACCACTGTTTCAAGAGCAACGACGAATGCAAATAATTTCTTAACTTTCGTGGCAATTGCGTGAGTGATTGGGCTCCAAACCTACTCAACCTCTTTATACTAAATCATTATAAAAGATCCAAGAATAAATACTATACAATATAGGATTAGCTTGACTAAATAATGACAATTACATTTTTCCGTTCCTTTAGATAATCAGAATCACACGAAACCCCATATTTATCGAATCTCACATTAAGAATAAAAAATGAAATTTTGGGAACTTAAAAGCAGCTCTTGTCTTGGTCCTATCCTTGCAGTAGCTATAATTTTTTGCACTATTTGGTTTGGCTTCAATTTAAAAGACGAAGTGAAAAATAATATATTCTATAATACACCTTGTGGAGTATATAAAATAGTTGGTACTAGGGCTCATTGTCCTCATGATTTAATTAGGTATTTTAGAACACGTAAACAAGCAACAGAGTATGTTTTACAAGACATAAGAGAATTCTGTCAACCAGTTTCCTATGGGAAATCCAATTTGCCAATTTGGTTCGGCCGGCTTGTAGATAAGTTGTATCATAAACTTCCTGATGAGTCAAAAAGTAGTTTCGCAAAAGACATAATAGAATCATATCCTGAGGATTCAGACTCAACCATTCTTAAAAAAGTTAAATGGACCTACCTAGAGTTCCTACTGCATGAGAATCTAATTAGACTGGATTCTATTGAAATTGATAGTCGCCTTAAAGGTCCAATACAGCAGTCAATTAAACTAGTCAGTACTCTAATCAAGAATGCTATAAAAACGGGCACCTGGAATGATATAGGGGATTTTGCAAAAAGTAATGCTGAATCGATACACCTCATGGCTGAAGCAGTTGACTGGCAAAAAATAATAGAAAATAACAGCCTTGATGATATAGAATCGCAAGATTCTAATTTAAATGCCGGTATATCTTATGAGAAAATAATTGAATATGATCTCATTTATTCAATTATTCTATCTTCATGTGTGGCCATGCTGGCCGCTAAAGAATTCGAATCATTAGCGGTAGAAGATGCAACAATTTGTTCAGCATTTGCTGAAGAACTTTATAATAATACATCAATAAAAAAGGTATATTTACCAAATAATTTGGCTGATTCAATCCAAAAAAATAAATTGCAACCTGAGCTATTTTCCACAATCAAAACTTTACGGGAGCTTATAAACCCAATTCCTGATAGCCTTCCTTCCTTTTTTACCATTCCTTCAAATGGAACAACTAACAATTATAAATCGAATTTCAATAAAACCCGAAATCCGAATCCTTTTATACGATATGCAAATAAACTATTGGAGATACTAAACAATTCAAAGGCTAATTAACATAAGATTGGAATCTGAACAAAATAATTTTTTCAACAAATAGACATTTCAAATACTTTTATATCATCAAAAATTGATACAATATTATCTACAAAGTAACATTTTTTTTTACTCAAAAGTAACCGTATAGCACGAATACATCAATGCCAACTTTCTTCCAATCTTTCAAAATCTAAAATCTAGAACCTTTAGAAATAAAATACTTAAACAAATTATGATAAGGATATCAAGGCATATAAAAGTGTAATTAATTGAAGATATCAATAATCATCATCAAACTAATCTCTTTCCAACCCATTACTGTTTAAATAATTTATATTTCCAAAGAATATAAAGGTAGCAATAAGAAGTAAATATGCAGCGTAAATTACATAAATAAAATCCTCTCCCAATCCAAAGATATAGCTAGTTTTAGTATTTTTCAAAAATTGGATAACAATTGGGCCATTACTATTTGAAATCGACGGATCAATGGAATTCAAATAATTCATATACATCTCCTTTGAAACCTTTGAAAGTGATATATTAAATTCGTATCGATAAGTAAAATCAATTCCTCTAATCTCAGATGAATAAGATTTAGAAGACAGATAAATATAATGAATTAATATGGTAAATAATAACATAAATAATACTATTTTCTTACTAAATTTAGAAACATGATATAAGAATGGATGATTTACGCCTGAATTATACTCTTCCATATTTATTTTCATTTTTTTTTCAACATTTCCTATTTTTTTCTCTCTCAATGATATATAATCTCTAAGTATATTATTATAACCAGCAACTCGCATCTTTACAATAGATCTCCCTAAAATATGATTAATTCGTTCTGGAGTAAGCCCTAACTCACTTCCTATCTCATCAATTGAACGCGGCTTATCAATTCCGATCCCAAAATACTGTTTTATGATGCTTGATTGCCTTTCTGAAAGGACAAGACTGAATATTTCATCATCCTGGTTTTGTGGCAGATTGTTTGACATTATTTTACTCCGTATTATCGATTTCGTATTGGCTGGTTAAAATAGTGCAAAAAGAGATCATGCAAATTACAGTCCGGTAAAAGTAGCCATCCCCAGGCGAATTTGATCTCAAAAGATGCCCTATCATCCAAAAGGCAGAGCAATTGCTTCTGGTGCCAGATCACTCGTAAAGGGCGTAAACTGGATTATTACATTACGCCCAGGTATGCAGCTTCCCCCGGATCAGAATTCTGCCGTTGGTCAGTGGGAATTCCTCCTGGATCTGGGTCAGGAAATTCCAGCCGTCGCGCGTCAGGGCCGGGGTGATATACTTGGTGCAGATGTCGCGTTCGGATAGTGCGCGTTTGTCCATGTGTTGGGGTACGGCGGGGAAAGATATTTAAAAGGATTGGGATAATGGTTAACGATTGAGTGGAGGGCCCTGCAATCAGGTCAGTTTATACTAAGTCACATTTTTCCTAATGAACGCAATGCCTAACATCAAGTAACCCAAGTAGATAAAAAGTATAAACTTCTTTTCCAGGCCAAATAAATACCTAACCTCAGTGCTACCAATAAATTTAAGTACCGGTGAACCATATTCTTTCGCATCAGGCGTGATATCAGAAAGAAATAAAAGGTACTGGTCATACATATCCTTCGAAATCCCTTTTGCTTCTATTTTCAAATAAAAAGTAGGCTTGGGGTATCCATTGGCTAGATCAAGGCTTGTTTGATAATCACCACCGACAACTGAAGCTGAGTAATTTTTAAAGCTATAAAAGGCGATATGAAAAAAGGCCAATGCCAAGAATAAAATTCCAATAAACGCATTACTCATCTGTAGCCTTGACATAAAAATTCGAGGGTATTTTATTACCTCACCCTGCTTACTAGATTGTACTTCAGAAGCATCTCCACTTTGTTTCATTGTTGATTCATTTTTTGGTTTTACTGTAGTAGTATTTGCATCCTTCGGGCGTTGATTTCGGCTTAATTCCCTCAACACTTTCTACTGTCTGACAGCTTCTTCCTAAGTGATAGGATGATTTCGCATTTCTTCTACCTATCTCAATGTGTCTTCATTCCGCTTCAAGTGATAGTCAGTCAATTTTAGGTCTTTCATAATTAGCTGATTAATCTTGAAATAATTGCTGATACACTAGTTACTGGCTCGGAGGATGTATTTTATATTTCCTTTTATCATATCATTATAAAAACTCCCTTTTGACTCGCTCGACTTCAACGAAGTCCATATTTCTTTAGGAATCCCTTTGTATAGGTACTTCCTCCCCTGCATCTGAACCAATAAATATCCATCTTTTCCGTCACAAGAAAAGTAATCCAAAGCCTGAATAAACGAGCTGCTGCAACATTGACTATCGCAACGGTCCTTGAATGCCCAAGAAGCACTAGTAACCTTGCTTAGAGCCTCTGAGTGACTTATAAACTCGCTTGGAAGACTCTGACAACTTGGAAGACTTTGGCCATTTGCACATGACATGGCTAGAATCGCCAATGAAACGTGAAGGTATAAACTATGTGCTCGCATCATAAGATCAGAAATATAGCGATTTAGAACAACAAACTCTCCTCGATCCTCACGAATAATAATGAACATTGAATGTAGTAATAATTCCTGAGTCATGCGTACATCAAAGTAAGCATTCCGTGCATACTTTGCTGAAGCTTGGTAAATTAATTTGAACTTTGATATTCAATGTATCAGGGGTATATTCGAAAGAAATTTAACCAATCCATATGAAAGAGAATAGTTACTTAAAAGCGATTATCACAATGTTAGTAGTATTGCTAGCATTAAGTGTATATAATTCCCTTGAAATAATCCGCATTAAAGAGGTGGCTAATCAAGGCATGATTCATTCAAAAGATGCCGCCAGAAAAGCTAAGGTGGCTATTGCAGTTGCAGAAGAAGCTGCCACGCATGCAGAGAACGCCTATTATGAAGCTATGGAGGCCAGCGAGCATGCTTTCGGGAACGTTTGTGATTATTGTCCCTATTGATTCCGATAGTCCGGGGTGGTTTCCAAGCGAGTAGGTGACAGCCCTGCTTATGATCACCGGGAATACCAAACTTGGATGAAACCTAAGGAAGTAAGAGAACTTTTTTGCGATAAGTAGCGGAATTCACTACTTATCGCAAAAAATCACTCAAGGCTTTTACGCCACCACCTTCGTATTCACCAGGTTCTCCCCGATCTTCTGCAACGCCGCCTCAATCCGCCGGGCCTGCTCGATGCTTGGATATTTTATGCCACGAGCGTATTGGCGCATCAGGCTTTTATTGATGCCCACATGTTCGGCGAGTTTGGAGATATTGATAAAGTCGTTGACTTCAAAGAAGCTTTCCACATCGACCTGGAATTCATATTTCACATCCGCAAGCGTCACCGTTTCTTTTTCAACAGATTCAAAATATAGATTCACAGCTTCGATGAAATTGATCTTCAGTTCTTCGAGGGATTCACCATAGGACACGACCATGTCTTTCCCTTTGAGCCAGCGACCCCAGATGCCGTCTTCGGAGGCTTCGATAATTAATTTGAATGTTCTCATTTTAAACCAGCTTGTTTGAGTATTTGGTTACAGGTTCCGGTCGGCACTTCCTTTCCTCGATGATAGGGAACGACAATTTGCCCGGTGACACCTGCTTTACGAAGTATTTTATGAGATCCCTTTTAACGAACCTCCAGCCAACCTGCTTTGCGGAGCAATTCCAGAAGGTCGTCACATCTCATTACGCTAAGGTAACAAATATGTTACTATAAACCAAGGCTGATTCAAATAGGTTCAATACAGATTGATTACGATTCTTCATATATTCCAAGTTGTCATGATTAACTCATGTTTTCATTTTGTAATGTTTCTTTGTATCCTAATCCTAAATAACCAACCATGGTCATCAGATTTTCTGTCCTGTTCTCCCTTTTTATATTCGTACAACTCACTCATGCACAGCAATGGGAAGCTACTACACCGCCGTTAGATTTTTTATCTGACCACACCTTTGGATTTGCTTTAGAAGGAATGGGGTATCTCGTGTCCGGGGCCAGGGAATCAATCGGCCCTTCATCAACCTTCATGCAATATGATCCTGTAAGTGACAGTTGGACGACATTGAATGATTTTCCGGGTGAGGCCAGAGGCTATGGTATTGGAGACATGCTGGATGGTAAAGCGTATTACGGATTTGGAACGAGCACTTCTGCCTTTCTGAATGATCTCTGGGTTTTTGATCCAGTGACCGGAGAGTGGACCGAATTGGCTCCATGCCCCTGCGATGGAAGACAGCATCCTGCTTTTGTTGCACACAAAGGAAAAATATTCATGGGGCTTGGCAATGGTAATTCTGGTAACTATAATGACTGGTGGGAATATGATATCGCCTCCAACAGTTGGTTGCAGAAACCCGATTTCCCCGGAACGATCAGACATCATCCATTTCAATTTGCTGTAGGGGATTATGTCTATACCGGTTTTGGCCACGGAGCAGGTGGGAACCAGTTTGGTATTCACAAAGACTGGTATCAGTATGATCCTGTGGATGAGACCTGGCTACAGGTCGCTGATATTCCCGGACAACCACGAGTAGCAGGAACACAATTCTCTTATGGAAACATAGGCTATGTCCTGAGTGGGGATGGTTTCAATCATAATTCGATGGAGGATGGAGAATTCTGGGGATATGACCCGGTAGCTGATGCTTGGACACAATTAGCATCACATCCCGGAAAATCACGATGGGCACCCGCATCATTTATCATTGATGGTGTTGTTTATCTGTTCAATGGGACCAGTTATTATGAAGGTCCCGGACATGTGTATATCAGTGATGCCTATAAATTTGACCTGGAGGCATTGATTTCTTCCAATGAGGAAGTTTCCGCTCAGCCTGTCCTCAGATTTCATCCAAATCCGGTACAACACGATTTATACATGGATGATGTGGAAGCGGGAAGTTTAGTGCAAATCTATAATGCCGTCGGTCAATTAGTGCTACAGGCTCAGCATCATGGTGGTGCTATTGATGTTTCTACACTGATGAATGGAATTTATTTGATTAAATCAATTCGTGACGATGTCGTAAAAAGCGGAGTGATGATTAAAGAATAAGGAGTGCCGCCTTGGTATAGTGGGAGATAATGTGCGTTTGTCTATTTGGTGGGGTCGGGAGGGGGAATCCGAGTGTTTCGATGGGCGCCTACTTCAACACGATGTTTGTACTTGGATTTGAGGAAGACTTCCTTAAACTGGCTGGGGATGTTTTGGGGAGGAAGCTACAGGATCTTGCGCTCGGATAATACTGTCCTGAATTCTCTTTACACATAACCCCTAAAGGGGTAAGGGGGATTTATTTCACGAGGTGCTACCTACACATAACTCCTAACGGAGTATCAGAAGTATTTACGCTATCCCGCAAGAGAAGGAGAATGTGGGAATATGTTAATGTGGGAATGTGTTAATGTGGGAATGTGTTAATGTGGGAATGTGTTAATGTGGGAATGTGGGAATGTAGAAATGCCAGGAGAATGAAGTTTAACTTAATTGGTTAAAGTACGGATCACGGATCACGGGGCCAGGCTGGGTATCCCCTTTAGGGGATTGATTTGCCACGCAAATCGAGGGGCGGTACCAGCGAATACAAAGTACCGCTTACCAGGCAATCAACCCACAACCAATTGATATCCTACTCCCTTGAGCGTCAACAACTGCACCGAATCATCCATCTTCAAATACTTCCGCAGCCGCGTCACATACACATCCAGGTTGCGCGAATTGAAGATGTGATCATCGCCCCAGAGATCGAGTAATATTCTCTTCCGCTCGACAGGCTTGCCCATACTGGTGGCCAACATGCGCAGTAATTCATTTTCACGATGGGATAAACTCACTTTGTCCTTCCCGTTCCCAAGCTGCATGCGCATGGGATCGTATTGTAAAGCACCGATGCGGATCTGATCCGGTGTCCCCCGACCGGAGAGGGTCAACAGGTTGTTGATGCGAGCTACCAATTCTTCCAGGCTGAATGGCTTGCGCAAATAATCATTGCCGCCGGATTTGAATCCCTCCAGCACATCCTTGCTCTCACTCTTCGCAGTGAGAAAGATGATGGGCAAGTTTTGTTTTTCTTCCCGAATCATTTTCCCGATCTCAAAACCACTCATGCCGGGCAACATGACATCGAGTACACAGAGATCCGGATCTGTTTTTTGAAAAAGAGCAACAGCTTCATCCCCCTTTGCCGTCCAATGCACCTCAAAACCACTGCGCACAAGATGATCCCTGACCAGGTTGGCCAGCACGACTTCATCCTCGACGTACAGGATCCTAGTTTTCATGAATGGCGGGAAAACGAATGGAAAAAGTAGAACCTTTACCCGGTGAACTGGCGAGCGAGATCTCACCACCATGCTGCTTGACGATATCGGCTACATAACTCAGCCCCAGCCCATGCCCTTTCACATCATGGCGGTTTGAATTCGGCACACGGAATAATTTGTCAAAGATGCGGTCGTGATACATCGGATCAATGCCGATGCCATGATCTTCTACATTGACCAGCACATGACCATTCTGCCGCTCGGCCACCACATGAATAAAGGGGTTTTCCGGACTATATTTCAAAGCATTCTCCAACAGATTGACCATCACGCTGCTCAAATGCTGGCGGTCACCCTTGATCTGGAGGTCGGTCGCATCCATTTTCAACTTCACATTCGCATTCCGGTTTTTAAAATTCATCTCCATCTGGCGCACGACATCTGAAATGACATCTTTTACATCCAATGGCTCAAGATGAAGTTGTGGCGAACGCTGCATCAGGATCCGGTCGACCAGCAGTGTCAATCGATTTAATTCATTGCGACAAATATCCAGGTAGGTGCGACTGGTCTGATCATGATGACCGGACGTATGACTGAGGGATTCGAGCGCCACGCCAACGGTTGTGATCGGTGTTTTTAATTCGTGTGTGATATTGCTCACGAATTCATCCCGCAGCGCATTCAACGCCATTTGCTTGCGCAGGCTTCGATAGATATAAATGAACGCCGCAGCGACGGTCAGCCAAAGAAATAAGGCAAAACCAAAATGCGGGATCATCGCAGTCAGAATATCCGCTTTGTAATTTTTATTGCTCAACGCCATTCGTTCGCCGGAAATAAAATTCCATTGCGGTCGACTCATCGCCTCCGGTACAAAAGTATCCCGACCGTGGAACGTGAGGACATGATATCCTTCAAACTCACCCGTACTGTCAGCCGCCCGGATCTTTCCCATCACGACATCCGGCAAAGAAAAGTTGACGGGATATAAACTGTCAGCCTTGAAATGAAATCGCTTCATCATCGAACCACGCATCGGTCCGCGCTTTTCAACATTGGTGACAGCGCCGGATTGGGTGGCCACGGTAAAGGTGTCTTTCGCTTGTACAGTAGAATCCTCTACCCGGATCGAAATATCAAATTCCCGGTTGCCTTCGCCGCCGAGCCGGATATTGGATTCCTGGTCGGCCAGCACCACCATAATGAGTGAATCCTCCACATCCCGAAGCGTTGAAAACATCAGGTGCGTGAGCTGCGATTCCATCTCCTGGCGTTTGCTCTTGTACTCGTGCTGCAGCCAGAGAAACTCCAGCACACCCAGCATGAGCAGGCAAAATGTGATCAGGATCCGGGTCAGGGATTGATTCATAGCTCAAAAATAACGGCAAGCCCCATAAAAACGGGGTTTCATTAACAATATTTAACCTTTTTCAACCCTTATCCGATGGGAAATCAGTCTACCTTCGTGGCACAAATTTTTACTGCATGAAATATCTGTTGACTCTTCTGCTTGCTGGCGTCACGCTGGCGTTATCCTCGCAATCGACTGGCCGCATTGTCTTCGAGGAAAAAATGGACCTCCACAAGAACCTGCCGCCAGAACGCGCGGAGTTCAAAGACATGATCCCGCAATTCAATGTGTCCAATTTTGAGTTGTATTTCACTGCAGACAAATCAGTCTACCGGGCAAAGAAGGAAGTGGAGGATACGGAAGTCAGTTCAGAATCCGGCGGCATGCGGATGTCAATGCGGTTCGGCCGAGATAATCGGGTTGTCTTCAAAAACCTGACGGACAACCTCATGGTAGATTCACGCGAGTTCATGCAAAAGCAATTCCTGATCAAAGGGGTTCCTACTGAACGGAAATGGAAGATCGGCATGAAACAAAAAGAGATCCTGGGCCATGCGTGTTTCTCTGCCTCTTACCAGGCGGATACGGCCACTCATATTGTTGCCTGGTTTGCGCCTACGCTGGCGGTGCAAAACGGACCCGCCGATTTTCAAGGTTTGCCCGGCATGATCCTGCAGATCGATATCAATGATGGCACACGCGTCACTACGGCCACCGAGATCAGTTTTGAAGAGGTGGATCCCGCGATCCTGACAGAACCCACGAAAGGAAAAGAAGTGACCGCAGAAGAATTCGAAGCCATCCGCGAAGAGAAAATGAAAGAAATGGGCGGACAGCCCGGCGGCGGACGTCACATGATCATGATCCGTCAATAACTGCCTTCACCAACTAACCTCCACACGCTATGCGGCTGATCATCGGTACCCTCCTGCTTGCTTTTACTTTGGGTGAAGCTGCAGCGCAAGAGATCAAGACCACCTTCAACGGGATTATTCACGATGATACCGCGGAACCATTGCCCGGTGCAACCGTGATGCTGTTGAATCCGGAAGATTCAACGCTGGTTTCTTTTTCCACCACCAACAACAGTGGGGAGTTCACGATCAAAAACACGGCAGCCGGCGAATACCTGCTCAATGTGAATTTCCTCGGCATGACGCCATTGTTCCAGCCCGTCACGTCAGGTGTTGACGCGGAAGTCAACCTGGGTATCATCGCGATGGAGACCGCGAACAATGTATTGGGTGAGGTCAAAGTCGAAGCCGACCACGTGCCTATTGAGATCACAAAAGACACGATCTCCTATAATGCAGACGCGTTTAAAACCCAGGAGAATGCCGTGGTGGAAGATCTGTTGAAAAAATTGCCCGGTATTGAAGTCAATCCGGATGGTACGATCAAGGCGCAAGGTGAGGATGTGCGCAAAGTCCTGGTGGATGGCAAAGAGTTCTTCGGTGACGATCCGCAAATGGCGACCAAGAACTTACCGGCCAATGCAGTCAAGAAAGTGAAGGTGTATGATAAAGCCTCCGACATTGCCGAATTCACCGGCATTGATGATGGCGAACGCGAGAAGACTATCGATCTGCAGTTGCGGGAGAATTTCAAAAAAGGATTATTCGGAACAGCCGAAGCTGGTTACGGTTCGGATGAACGATACCGGGCGAAGGCGTCTATCAACCGGTTCAGTAAAACTTCCCAGGTTTCATTCCTGGGTCAAATGAATAATATCAATCAGCAGGGCTTCTCCTTTTCCGATCAGATGAATTTCAGCGGCGGCATGCGCGGGATGATGGGCGGCGGCGGACGCAACCGGGAGATCTCGATCACCTCAAGCGTACCGAATGGCAATAACAGTGGAGGGCTTGTGCGAACAGGCGCGGGCGGATTGAATTTCAATTTTCAACAAACCAAAACCTTCAATCTCCGCAGCAGCTATTTCTATAATGGCGTGCGAAACGACCTGGTACAGGAATCCTTGCGGCAGACCTTGTTTCCCAACCCGTTCGATACGTACGAATCGACAGCTGGTCGCACGAAGAATAACGCGCACAGCCTGTCCATGAATTCCGATCTGCAAATTGATTCAGCCAATCAGCTCCAGCTCAGGTTGCGGGGCGGCTTATCTGATGGTAATTCGGCCAATGATGAGTTGCTGACGAATACATCCGGATCCGTTCTGGAAAATCAGACTGAATCCATTTCCGAGGCCACCAGCGATCGCCTCTCATACGATGCGTCAGTGACCTTCATGCACAAATTTGAACGTCCGGGCCGGAATATGGCGATGGAAGGTTCCATTTCCAGGAATAATAGCGAACAAGTGAGCCTGCTTGATGCTATCACGGAATATTTTACAACAGGTGAAACTGAACTCCTTGATCAGCGCCGACTCACCGACAACCAGACCCGCGAATGGGAAGCTGAATGGTCCTACACCGAACCGCTCCGGAAAAGACGATACCTGGTGCTGAGCTATCTCTACAATCGCCAGAATGCCGACTATGATCAGTCGGTCTTTGATTTTGAAAATGGAACACCCATTCCGAATCCGACATTGTCAAATGAATACACATCATTATATCATTATCATCGTCCGGGCGTGACCTTGCGGTATAGCGGTGAGGTGCACAATATCAATGCGGCGTTGAATTACCAGGTCTCCGAACTCACCGGGCAATTGACGAGTGAAGACAGTGGCCTGGAGCGCAACTACCGCAACCTCTTGCCCCGCTTTATCTGGCGCTGGGATATCGGCAATGGCAAGAACATGCGCTTTTACTACACCACCCGTGTCAACCCACCGTCGATCACACAATTGTCACCGGTCGTCGATAACTCCGACCCGGTCAGGTTGTACGTCGGAAATCCGGAACTGGATGCGGAATACAACCACAATATGTCGTTGAATTTTCATTCCTTCAGTCAATTCTCCTCGACCTCATTCTTTATCTCACTGAATCATAATATCACGGAGAACCGGATCATCACCTCGCGCACCATTGATGAATTATTCCGTGAAGTATCCAGTCCGATCAATATCGACAACGAAGCGCGCACATCGATGTATACTTCATTTGGTCGTCCGCTGAAATTCATTCATAGCCGGTTCAATATCAACGCCAACCTGACGTACACCAACACGGAAAATGTCATCAACGCGGGATTGCTGGACGTTAACCGTTGGGCCCGCACTGCCGGCTTGACGATCTCCAATTTGAATTCCGATGTGCTGGAATATTCTTTTGGCACTTCCTGGACATTCACGGACAGTTATTATCCGTCTAATGAGCTATTCAACCAGCACACCTTGCGGCAGAACTATTATGTGGACATGACATTGACCGCATGGAAAAAATGGAAGCTCGAGGCCAGCTATGATTACAACCTCTACTCCAGCGATGAGTTTGCTGAAGATCAGGCCTTGCCCTTGATGGAATTTTCACTATCCCGAATGATCTTGAAGGGCGACAAAGGGCAGCTCAAGTTTTCCGTTTTTGACGCGCTGGATGAAAACCGCGGCATCACCCGGAATGCAGATGTGAACTATCTTGAAGAGGTCCGGTCGAATTCAATTGGCCGCTACTTTATGATGTCATTCATCTACTCGATCCGGGGCATGGGCCAGGAGCCGCCGGGGTCGTTCCGGTTTATGGATCGCCGCCGGCATTGATCCATTAACACTTCCTTATTGCCCCGCCTCGTCGGAACCCTTTCGTCATCGTACCTTTGCGCCTCGGTGTCAAAGCGGTACAGCATCGGATAAAAGCCGGCAAATGGCCTGAATTCAGGGTTTTCACCCGCCAACCATTTGCACTTTTTTTCGTTCTGATCCGTTAAAGCATCGCAGGTTTTGGTATTTGACGATCGTATTTCCATGAGGCTCCGTATCTCCTTCCTATTCTTTTCTTTTTTCGCATTGATCCTGACCGCCGGCAAGGCGCAGGAAATGATCCTGGTCGTAGAACGCTGCAAGGCACTCTCGCAGACCAGCCCGATCCACAATATCTGGGTCGACGAAGACAATATCAAGTGGGTCGCCAACAAGGAAGGTCTGTTCAAAGTGATGGCGCTCGATCTCGTGCAGAAGGTTCCGGTTTCCGCAGGTATGACCAGCTTGCTGACCATTCGCGGCGGCAATGCGCAGATCGAATGGAATACAGCCGAAATGCAGGCGGTCATGGGAGGAGCAACTATCACCTCCGCTTCGTATGATCCAAAAACCAAATCCCTCTGGATCGGCACACAAAACAAAGGCGCTTTTCAAATCAACGCCTCGCCCCTGCGCATCCTGAACACGTTCAGTGTTGAAAACAAAAAACTCACATCCAACCAGATCAATGACATCTTCGTTGACACGCGCGGCACTGTCTGGATTGCAACGGATGACGGTATGCTGTCGGGAAATGGCGACAAATGGACCCTGCAGGAACGCTACCTGAATTTTATCGCCGTCGATGCCTTTGGTTCGAATATGTGGATCATGGGCGATAACTTTTTGTGGCAGGTCGACAGCCGGGGAAAATGGAAACCCATTGCCATCGAACCCCGGAATGTGGAAGGACAACTGCGTGATATTGCCGTTGATGAAAAAGGCAGGGTATGGATCGCGTCGAATATGATGACCGGATACAATGTGGAGATGAACCGCTACCAGCGCTTTGGTCCGGGTCAATATTTCACCAGCCAGTTTGTCAATTGTCTGGATGTGGATAAAGACGGTTCGATCTGGACGGGGACGGATGACAAAGGATTGTATCTGATCCAGTGGGAAGACGCGATGACCGTCAATATTCTCATGAACCAACCGCCGGATTGTCAAAGTGCTCAACCTGGCGCATCCCTTACCGCAAAAATTTCCGGTGGCACACCACCATTTCAAATTGCATGGAATTCAGGTCAGACGACAGAAGTCATTACCCAGGTTCCGCCGGGTGTATATGAGATCACTGTGACGGATTCCAAAGGTGTTGTGAAAACCAAATCCTATGAAATTCCGAATCCGGGAATCGAGATCAGTGTCGAGGTGCTGGCGCAGGCGACGGGTGCAGTGCCGGGCGATGGAAAAGCGAAAGTATTTGTCAATGGAGGATCAGGAAATTTTGTCTACAAATGGGATAATGGGGAAAGCAAAGAGGTAGCTGAAAAATTAAATCCGGGCTCACACTCCATTACCGTGTCGGATGAAACAGGTTGTTCGGCAACCACATCATTTACTATCACAGAAAATATTCCGCCCCTTGTTGTAAAAATCAACGCGTTGAAAGAGATCCGCTGCGGCAGTGATGCCAATGGCGAGCTTGAAGCCGTGATCACTGGTGGCAAAATGCCTTATACGATCCAATGGAATGGTGACAGCCGGACAGAATCAAAGATTGCAGCTTTGCTTCCTGGCACGTATACCGTTGCGGTCACTGATGCGGCAGGTCAATCCGGTACAGCCACCATCGAGCTCAAGGCGCCACCACCTTTATCGACCAGCATTGAAGCGCTGAAGCCTGCAACTGCAAACGCCACTGACGGCCAGGCCCAGGTGAAAGCCACAGGAGGCACTCCACCCTATCGCTATATGTGGAGCAGCGGTGAAACACCTGACCTGGTGAAGAATCTTCGTTCGGGTCATCATACCGTGACGGTCACCGATGCCAATGGCTGCACGGCTGTGGCATCACTTGATCTGGAAGAATTCATTGAAGGCATACAGGTGACGCTGCAACAATCCGGTTCGATCAAATGCGCCGGTGAAACCAATGTCGCGATCGAGGTGAATGTCAGCGGCGGTAAAAGTCCGTTCAAATACAATTGGAGTTCTGGCGGCACAGAGGCGAAAAAGACCGGCCTTGGCGCAGGCGAACAAACAGTAACCGTAACTGATGCTGCAGGAACCGTAGTGGTTAAATCCGCCATCGTCGCATCACCTGTTCCCATCGAAGTGAGTGTGATCCAAAACGCAGCCTCGATGATCAATCAGAGTAATGGCAAAGCAACGGTTGAAGGAACGGGAGGGACAGGTAATTTGAAGTACGAATGGGACAATGGCGAAAAATCTGCCCAGGCGACCAAACTGGATCCGGGCATGCACACCGTGACTGTCACAGATGCCAACGGCTGCACAGCTACCGGTTCCGTTCAGATAGACGAGCGGGTTACGGAATTGCAGGTCACTGTTCAGCAAACGCGGGAGATCCTTTGTGCAGGGAAATTGGAAGGAACCTTGACGACAACGGTCAGCGGAGGTAAACCACCATTCAATTTTCAATGGAATACCGGCGCCAGTGGAGAAAACCTGAGCAATCTTGGCGATGGCTTGTACACTATTACCGTGACCGATGCTGCCGGTCAATCCGCAACGACTGTGATTACCTTAAAAGAGCCGCAGCGCATTGGGCTGGAGATCAAACTTGAATCCGCCGCATCCTTGAATGGCTCGGATGGAAAAGCCACCGCGTCCGCAATAGGCGGCACGGGCAAACTCTCCTATGCCTGGGACAATGGTGAAAAAACGGCAACGGCAGCAAAACTCAATGCAGGCCTCCACACCATCACCGTAACTGATGAGAACGGATGCACACACACCGGTGAGATCATGGTGACTGAAAATATTTCGGCGCTTGTCGTTTCAGTTGATGCCCTGAATACGGTGAAATGCGCCGGTCAAAAGGATGCTTCACTTCAAGCTTCAGTCAAGGGTGGTAAACCACCGTATCAATACAGCTGGTCTACCGGAGCAACTACGGCCACATTGTCAAACCTGGGCCCGGGTCAATATGGGGTGACGATTACGGATGCTGCAGATCAAACAGGTGAAATGAGTTTTACCCTTGATGCTCCACCTCCATTGACCGCTAACGTGATCAATATCCGCCCGGCTACAAACGACCGGATCAAGGATGGCAAAGCCACCGTAGAAATAAAAGGCGGGACCGGAACCTATTCCACCCAATGGAATTCAGGTGAGATCACCGCCCAAGCAGTCAAGTTGCCACTCGGATCCGGGAATGTAGTGGTGACCGATGCAAACGGGTGCTCGGCTTCCGCTTCGTTTACCGTTCCCGAAAAAGTCCTCCCGGAACTCACCGCCGATCGCCTGTCGTCCGGAGAACCGATCCGCATGGAGAAGATCCAGTTTGAGGCTGACAGTACGCGCCTGATGGAGGATGCCATTCCATCGCTTGATGAATTGTGGGGATTTCTGTACGATAACCCGACCATCATCATCGAAGTCTCCGGACATACCAACGGGTTGCCCGAACATGATTACTGTGATCGTATTTCCGCGGCCCGTGCCAAAACCGTTGCCGATTATCTGATCAACAAAGGCATTGAAGAGCGTCGCGTGATATCCGTCGGGCATGGCAAACGCAAGCCGATCGCCTCCAATATGACGCCCGAAGGCCGGAAGCGGAATCAGCGCGTAGAGATCCGCCTTATCCGCATTGAGGAATAGTAGGGGCGTGTTGCACCCGCCCTTCCAGCGTAGGTTCAACCTACGCTTATCCCGGTATTCAGTAATCGGTATTCAGTAATCAAAAAAGTAGGGGCGTGTCATTGCGCCACAATGATCCCGCCAATTTCACAAGAAATTGCGGCGGGATTGCACCCGCCCTTCCAGCGTAGGTACAACCTACGCTTATCCCGGTATTCAGTAATCGGTAATCGCAACCCGTAGTCGGAGATCATTCATCTTCCCTATATTTGATACGGGTTTGACCCGATTCCCCCCCGAACAACAGTTTGAAGCGATGATGAATGTCAGGTCCTACAGGGGATTATTTTACCGGAATGGTCAGTTTTCAAATGTTTCCGATACACTGGCCATTGAGGTTGGCCTGAGCATTTCCATCAACGGGATCCCCTACACGGTCACCATGCAAACCCCGGGTTTTGAACAAGACCTCGTGCGCGGGTTGCTGCACGCAGAAGGTATTTATCGCGAGCCCGGTCCCCATCCACCCATACATGTGACCTGCCTGGATGATGACGGTTTTATCACCGGCCTGAATGTCGTTTTACCCCCGGAAAAAATTTTGCGCGATTTCGCCGGCACCCGGAATGTCATTTCCGCCTCTTCCTGCGGATTGTGTGGCAAGGTCTCACTTGAGGAATCAGAATACCCGAAGATCGAACATGATGACCTCATGGATCCTGCGGCCGTCGGGTTGATGTTTGACCGCATGCGTGCCGCCCAGGAATCATTTGAACGGTCCGGGGGCACACACGCGGCCGGCATCTTTTCGCTGAATGGAGATTTGATCAGCATTCGCGAAGACATTGGTCGCCATAATGCGGTGGATAAAGTCATCGGGGATATCCTCAATACCGGACAACATCAAAACGCGAGCTGCCTGACGGTGAGTGGACGAGTTTCGTTTGAGATCGTCAGTAAAGCGCACGCGGCGGGTATCCCTTATCTCGCCTCAGTTTCTGCCCCATCGACTTTTGCGGTGGATACGGCTGACAGGGCCGGGATCACACTGATGGCATTCTGCCGGGACGGTAAACTGACGGTCTACGCCCATCCGGAACACATGCTTGAAATTCCACTACCTTTAACAACCACAAGGTAAATCGCCGTTCATGTCGAAAAATTTAAGTGAACTCTCCGGCAAAAAGGGGCTCGATCGCAACCTCTTCGAAGCGCTTGAGATCGTGGCCCGCGACCAGGATACCCTGTCACCGGACCGGATTGAGCAACTGTGCGAGGAGTTCCTTGTCGGCAAATCGAATGTATACGGATCCATTTCCTTTTATGATTTTCTCCGGCCGGACAACCAGGGCAAGAAAGTCTATATCTGCAATGGCAGCGCCTGCCTGACCGCCGGCACGCAACCTGCACTGCGAAAAACCCTGGAACAGTATTTTCCTGAAAACGAGATCGGTGAAATGTGTTGCCTGGGCCGCTGTCATGAAAATTCAGCCTTTTATTACAACCGGAATAATTTTTCAGGAAAGGATATTGAGCATTTTGAAAAAATCCAATCCAACGGCAACATTACGACTGAGGCTTATAACGTAGGCCATATCGGAACGCCCATTCTGACCTCACCGTATGGTCCTGTCAACGAATACTACCAGATCCTGCATAAAGCGCTTCAACAATCACCTGAGGCATTGATCGAGGACATCAAAGTTTCCGGCTTGCGTGGACGTGGTGGCGCCGGATTTTCCACGGGCTTCAAACTCGAATCATGCAGGGCACAGCCGGGCAATATCAAATTCATTGTTTGCAATGCAGATGAAGGCGATCCTGGCGCGTATTCAGATCGCTACGTGATGGAGCAACGACCTCACGCCTTATTGATGGGCATGATCATTGCGGGATATGCTGCAGGAGCGGCACATGGTGTAGTTTATATCCGCGGCGAGTATCCTGAATCGGTGGATATGATCTCGAAAGCAGTCGACACCTTGCGTCGGGAGAATCTCATTGGAAAGAATATTCTGGGTTCGGGATTTGACTTTGATTTTAAAGTCATTGAAGCACAAGGCGCCTATATCTGCGGAGAAGAAACCGCGCTATTGTCGAGCATCGAAGGACAACGTCCCGAAGTGCGGGTGCGCCCACCCTATCCGACACAGGAAGGGCTGTTTAACAAGCCCACGGTAGTCAACAATGTAGAGACCCTGGCCAATCTTCCTTTCATTGTGGAAAAAGGTGGAAAAGCTTTTGCTTCCATCGGCACACAAAAATCCACCGGCACAAAGCTGTTGTCCCTGGATGGGCATTTTAACCGGCCGGGATTATATGAAGTCGATATGGGTACGCCGTTACGGGCAGTGGTAGATGATCTGGGTGGCGGCTTCCGCGTGCCGGTCAAAGCCATGCATATTGGTGGTCCGCTGGGCGGCCTGGTCCCGACGACTTGCATTGATCAACTCACAGTTGATTTTGACTCGTTTGCCAAAGAGGGATTCCTGTTGGGGCATGCTTCAGTTTTATGCATACCGGAATCTTTTCCCATCATCGAATACCTCGAGCACCTGTTCCGTTTTACCGCGCATGAAAGTTGCGGAAAATGTTTTCCATGTCGGCTCGGATCGACGCGGGGATATGAAATGCTGGAAAAGGCGCGGACGGAAGACTATAAAATGGACTTAAATTTAATGACCGATCTGCTGGAAACGCTGGAGGTCGGTTCATTATGCGCCCTGGGCGGAGGCTTGCCGTTGCCCATCAAGAATGCGTTACATTATTTCAAAGCGGAGTTGGCTCCGTATTTCAGATCGATGTCATGAAAGACAGCACCACCTTATCGAGTGATATGACCATTGAGGCCCGGACGTCGGCCACGTCATCCCGACCTGCAGCGCAGACGCCATCCACGCAATCTGCCTATATCAATGGCGTATCCTATCCTGTACAGCCGGGTGATACCATCCTGAAATGGGTTCGCCGGCATTTTACCCAGGATTATATTCCCACTTTATGTGACGCGCCCAACCTGGATCCGTTTGGCGCCTGTCGCGTGTGCACGGTGGAAGTGGCCCTGACGAAGGACGGACCCCGAAAAGTCCAGGCCTCCTGCCACACCCCGGTGATGCCCAATTCTTTTGTCTACACCGAATCAGACAGGATCCATCGCTTGCGGAAAAATGTGATCGAACTGGTACTGACCGACCACCCGCTCGATTGCCTCACGTGCGAGGTCAATAATAATTGTGAATTGCAAACCGTGGCAGCGCGTGTCGGCATCCGGGATGTGCGTTATCCGGCAGGAAAAAATCATCTGGACCGGAAAAAGGATCTGAGCCATCCGTATATGACCTCCGATCTGTCGAAATGCATCAACTGTTTTCGGTGTGTCCGGGCTTGTGATGAAGTGCAGGGGGAATTTGTCCTCAGCATGGCCGGCAGGGGTTTTGACAGTCATATCATCAAAGGATTCAATCAATCCTTTTTTGAATCGGATTGTGTCAGCTGCGGCGCCTGCGCACAAGCCTGTCCGACATCCGCCATCTCGGATGTTTTTGAATCCAAATCGGTTGTCGCTGATGAAAAAGTGCGCACCGTCTGCACCTATTGTGGCGTTGGATGCAACCTGGATATCGCCGTTGTCAATGGCAAAGTGAATTCTATCCAGGCGCCGTATGACGCGGAGGTCAACCAGGGACATACATGTCTCAAAGGTCGTTTCGCCTTCTCATTCTATGATCATCCGGAACGCCTGCGCACACCGCTGATCCGCAAAAACGGAGAGCTCACACCGGCGACCTGGGATGAAGCCTACGATTACATCGCCGAAAAACTGAGCAGCATCAAGCAGACGCATGGACCTGACGCGATTGCCGGTATTTCATCCGCCCGCTGCACCAATGAAGAAAATTACCTGATGCAAAAGTTTATTCGCGCCGTCATCGGCACGAATAACATCGACAGTTGTGCACGCGTATGTCACTCCCCCACTGCCCTGGGAATGCAGCGCACGTTTGGCACCGGTGCAGCCACCAACTCCATTGAAGATCTGAAGTATGCCGATTGCATGCTGGTCATTGGCGCCAATCCGACTGACGCGCATCCGGTCACCGGGGCGAAGATGAAGCAGTTTGCCATGCGGAAAACCTCAATTGTCATCGATCCCCGGCGAACGACGCTTGCCAAATACGCGACGTATCATTTGCAATTGCGACCCGGGACCAACGTGGCGGTGATCAACATGATGCTGTATTACATCATGAAAGAAAACCTGGAAGACCAGGAATTCATCCGCAACCGAACGGAAGGATATGAGGAATTCAGAGAGCACATCCTCAACCTGAACATTGACGAATTGGAAAAAGTCAGTGGTGTATCTCGTGAGTTAGTCCGTGAAGCTTCGATAGCCTACGCTTCTTCCAAAGCGGCCATGAGTTTCCACGGCCTGGGTGTCACTGAACATTCACAAGGCACCTATACCGTCATGCTGATCGCTGACCTCGCGATGATCACCGGCAACATTGGCCGTCGTGGTGTGGGTGTCAATCCGCTACGTGGACAAAACAATGTGCAGGGCGCGGCCGATATGGGCTGTCAGCCTTACCAAGGCGCGGGATACCTGGATGTGACCATCCCTGAAAACCAGAAAATATATGAAGCGTTCTACGGCGTTCAAATGCCTGGACATGCAGGCTACAAGATCCCGCAGATGTATGACGCGGCAATTGCCGGCAAACTGAAGGCCTTGTGGTTGATGGGCGAAGACAATGTGCAGACCGACCCCAACACGCAACATGTGATCAAGGCCATGAAACAACTGGACTTGCTGGTCGTGCAGGAGATCTTCATGACTGAAACCGCCAAGCTCGCACATGTTGTGTTACCCGCTTCGTCCTTCCTTGAAAAAAGCGGCACATTCACGAATGGCGAACGAAGGATACAGCGCGTACAGAAAGTAGTTGAGCCCATCGAAGGCACAAAACCTGACGGACAGATCATCGTTGACATCATGAACCGGATGGGATTTGCACAGCCGGACTATGATCCGGATATCCTGCTCCAGGAGATCTCCCGGATCGTGCCATTCTTTGCGGGCGTCAAGTGGAATGAGCTGGGCAAAAATGGAAAGCAATGGCCTGTTCTGCCGGATGGATCCGATACGGACATCCTTCATGTGGGCACCTTCAAGCGCGGCAAAGGAAAATTCCAGACCGCCACATTCCGCGAGACGGAGGAGATCGTGAATCACGGAAAAGATTTCCCGTATATCCTCACGACCAATCGGGAGCTTGAACATTACAATTGCGGCACCATGACCCGCAGAACCCGCAATGCCGAGATCCTGAAAGATGATGTGCTGCTCATCAATCCGGAAGACGCTGCGAAACATCTTATCCAGGAAGGGGACATGGTGTGCATCATCAGCGCCCGCGGAAAAATCGACGTCAAAGCCCGGCTCACCGATGAAGTCAAACCCGGTGTTCTTTCCTCCACCTTCCACTTCCCGGAAGTGGGGATGAATGAGCTCACCTCAAGTGTCAGCGACAGTGAGGCGATGTGCCCGGAATACAAGGTGGTGGCAGTCAATATCCGGAAGAGCAAGGGGCAGTATAAGAACAAGCCGCAGCTTACAGGCGTATAAGTGAATCTTTCAAGGGGCTTAGGCTCCGGTGAAATAGAGACCGGAATCGACCTGTCAATATTTGATCAATTTCGCAAACCGCAATATTCCCTGGTCATTCCGATGGGAAACAATGTAGTAGCCACAGGGCAGCTGCGAAATATCAATCCCGTCAAGATCCTGGTAATGGGTCAACTCCATCATGGATTGCCCGGCCATATTCAGCAGATTAACCTGGGCTAAACCAGGTTCACCGGCGGATAAATAAACAAAAGCATTTGCAGGATTTGGGTACAGGCTGATCATCTGTGATGACAAAGGCTCGACAGCCGAAACGATCAGATCTTCCCCATCACAATCCTCGTCAATCCCGTTATTTGGAATCTCCATGGCGCCAGGATAAATCGTATCATCCTCATCATTACAGTCATCCTCCGCCACAAAACCATCCTGATCAGCATCCACCACGAGCACAGGAAAGAAATGGCGGGTCACATTGGTCGCGACCGGGAGATTGAAGTCAAAGAATATATTCGCCCGATTGAAGATCTCAGTGCCCTGTGCGACATTTTCGCGGGATTCGATTCGATATTGCACGTAACCCTGACTGGCGATCTCGTTCACATTGCTGTCCGGAAGAACGATCGGATCAAACCGAAATGCTACGTTCCCGAAAGAGTCCAACTGAAACGAGAAATCATGACTCGCGGCCAATGGCGTAAAAGAGGACCAAACCAGGTTGGTGTCCAAACGATCTTCAATCCGGACCGCGAAGGCGGTATCATTCCCGGTATTCTGAAATCGAATGGTGTAATCAATCCATTCTCCGGGTTCGAGCGCATTGTCCTCATGGCGATATTGACTCACGGATAGCTTATCATTCGGATCGATCGCGCATCGAATCGGTGTTGTAAACAGGTATTCACGCACGATGATACTATCATTGACATTTGGAAATCTGAACTCGACATGCACCTCCAACTCCTTCCCCTCAAAACTCTCGTCGGGCATCCAGGCTAACGCCGAAAAGAGTTGCTTTTGCTTCGCTTCAACAGCATCAACCGGCCAGAATATCGAATCTCCGTCCATGAGCTCCGGCTGGATCGAAAATGAATCATAGGTGATCGCCGGGGTGACCCAAAGCTTTACCATCCCATGAACAGTGTCACAACCAGTGTTCTGTAAATCCAGGTCGATCCGGGCTAGCCGATGACAACGCACCAGGCCGGTGGCCGCTGTAATTGAAGCATCCAGGTAGGATCCACTTTTATCAAATCGAAAATCATTTCCCGCTGATCCGCTTTCGTTATTAACGGCCAGCACAGGATCCGAGATGATGTCCAGGCATTCATCTGAAGAGGCACGGATTTGATACGTTCCTGGTTCTGTATAAAAAGCATATCGGCCATCCTCATCTGTTGCTGTGTAAATACCTGCCGATTCCAGTATGACTTTTCGCTGCGCCAGCGGCTGGTCGCCAGGATCAAAATCGCCGGAATTGTTTTTATCCCAATACAGTTGCCCGTGAATGCTGGGCCGGTCAAAATAATTTTCAAAGCAGACAATTTCTACACTGCTGCTGGCAATGATGATTTCCCGGTCCCCATCATTGTCCAGGTCATCCACCTTTCGAATGGTAAACTGATTGCCATACCACGGGTCGTATGAAATGTCTTCATCCAATCGTCCGGTCCCATCATTCAGATAAATTCGATAATTAACCACTACGTCGGCATCCCCGTCCAGGTCCATATCCACAAAATCTGCTCGTCCATTGAGGTTGGTGGCGATGAGGGTATCCGGAAGAGAAAACTGGTTGCTGCCATCATTGCGCAATAGATACAAACCCTTGTTATCGCGAGTGATGATATCCTGATCTCCATCAATATCAAGATCGAGAATCCCGCTGACTGATCTGCCGAATGTATCAACCAGGACCCGTTGATAATTTCCCAGCGTTTGTTGAAGGTGAACCCAGGTTCGCTTCTTTGGGATACTATACTCAACAAAATCCACTTTCCCATCCGCATTCAAATCCCCCAGGATATAATTGATCAGCGTATCCCGCACATTCACCCGGTGAAAAAGATTGCCCGATTGACGATTTTCATAGATACTCACATTGTCCAGGTCATTTCGAACGACAAGATCCGGGTCCCCGTCGGAATCCATATCCATTACCTCCAATCGTTCGGGGCGGCGCACAATGGATTGGATGACTTTGTGATCTGAATATTGAGCCGGCCCGGTTTTCTCCAGCCAGGCAATGCTGTCGGAGTCCAGTAGCGTTATGATATCCATTAACCCGTCACCATTGATATCCCCCAGGTGGATTTCATTTGCCTCCAATGGTATATTAGTCACCGGCTGGGGTGATTGGAATTGAAGATCTCCCCGATTACGATAAACGTAGATTTTCTGAAAATCCCCGGTAGAGCTGTAAATACTGACCAGCAGATCCTTCTGCCCATCCTCATCCACATCTTCAATGGCCACATCCCGCAACGTACTGAGATAATCTGGCGTCAACGTCGTTTCAATCCATTTTCCTGGCATTGTGTCGGGACGGTTTATAGAATGCTGATGAAAGAAATTATTCTTCAGCAAAATCTCATTTCGACCATCCTGGTCCAGATCAAAAATAGCCGCAACATAATTGTGGCTGGTTTGCTGTATCGTAATCTGCTGGGTCCAATTACCGATTTCGAGATATCGCAAACTATCTCCGGTCAATATCAATTCCATCTCCGGGTCCTCAACCAGGTTAGCCGCAAAATATTCCTGTACAGGAATACTGTTTGGATATTGAATATCATTTCCAAACCCATTTGAATTCACCGGGAGAAGGTTAATCTCCCAGGTATTGTCCATGAAATAGATATGGGGTTTAGTATTGAAATGAAGTATTTCAAAACGAAAGTCTTGACAAGGAAAGTCATCTATCTGATCAAATTCGCCATTTCCCATATTCCGGAAAAGCTGCAAGGACTTTGAATCGGTGTCAAGCGTGACGATATCCGGCAGATCATTATTGTCAAAATCCAGTGTTCGACAATGGATGATGTCTGCCGAGAGATCCGCCAACAAAACGTTACCGGGGTATGAAAAACCATTATCATTTGACTGGTAGACCACATTTTCCCAGCCTCGTCCGCAAACGAGATGATCCAGATCACCGTCCAGATCGAAGTCCATGAATATGCTGTTCTGAATATCGATTGGTCCACCTGTAATGCCTAACGCATGGACATTATGATGACCGCCGGGCAGATTTTCAACCCAGGTAATTGTCTGATCATTCACAATGACCAGATCCGGATCACCGTCACGATCCCAATCCATCTTGTGTATACGCCTTGCATCACGGATATCATGAAAGAGAAAACGATGTTCGGTGAATTGCCAATTCCCTTGATTGACATAGGTGAGGATGGCCCCGGACGAACCAGACTTTGAGAGTAGAATATCCAGATCTCCGTCATCATCCAGGTCATAATCGACGGCGGTGTACGGGTAAAGCAATTGGTTACTATACAACAGCCGTAATGGGCTGAATTGCGCATTGGTGTTCAGGCTTGCCATCAGGCAGATGATCAGTACGGGCCCACTTCGTGCTAAGGTCATCATCCTGTATATGTTCTGCATTTGATTTGATGGTAAGATAGCGATCCTTCAGGTTTGATCGAAATCCGGACTTAAAGGCATGACAAGAGCCGGGAGCTAAAGCCCTGGAGTATTGCTGCCCCATCGTCCACGGTATAAATGCTGTGGCAATTTGATTCCAGGAAGAAAAGCTTTGGGAAGTTTTCGCTGCGGATTTCTGCGAAATCTACAGGAGATAAAAGAAAGTGGGCCCACCTGGGTTCGAACCAGGGACCACCTGATTATGAGTCAGACGCTCTAACCGCTGAGCTATGGGCCCGAAACAGGATGGCAAAGATAGGGTTTGTTGAAAAGTTATTACGTTGTCATTCAGATTTGTATTTGGCCTGATATGCCATCCCTTCGGGATTTCCAAAACGATTTATTCTCTCCTTCTATAATCCTGCCATCCCTTCGGGATTTGATTCGGATAGGCAATTTTAAGAGTTAGACGAGGAAAAGAGAGTAAGAAGAAACTTTGCCTTCGCCTCAGCCTTAGCCTTAGCCTCAGCCTCAGCCTCAGCCTTAGCCTTAGCCTCAGCCTCAGCCTCTTTTAACACAAATTGGTACAATTTCAAATCTGTGAAATCATCCTAACAATTAATCCGCGTAATCTGTGTTCCAATCAGCCTTCGCCTCAGCCTCAGCCTCAGCCTTCACCTAATCCTTCACCACCTCCTCCCAACTCCTCCCAAAATCCACCGCCGCCGTAGCATCACTGCCCCGCATCTTCACATACCCTTCGTAATAAAAATCAAACCATCGCCGGTGCGTCGACTTCCGCAACACAAAACTCGGCCGTGCATGCAAATCCATTTGAAACCCGGTGAGTGTAATGAACAGCACCCCATCCTCCGACTCCGGATCCACAAACGTCATGATCGGGTCGGGTAAATGATGCGTCAATAAAAACCGCACCCCTTTGGCCAACGGTTTCAACTTCTGATACGCAAGTTGTAATTGCCCCTGCACATAAGAGATCTCCGATGCCGCGCCTGCTTGCCGTTCCGGCGAGACCATCAACGCCTTGCTCTCCGGATGGATCATGATACATTCAAACTGTCCGCCCCGGTTGATGAAGGCGCGAAGCTTGCTATAGTTATAGTTGATAAACCCGTAACTGCAGACCGCCTGCTGACAGATCACCGAAGCCGTCTCGAAGCGACTCGCCAATTCGCGGTCATCCCATTCATCAAAGACGATAATATCCTTCCGCTCCAGGATCTTGAACTTGCCGCTCACCATTTCCCGGTCAGGCACCTTCAGTCCCGGATTAGCCAGCGCATAGATCTCGATCGGCTTGTCCACATTTTTAAATGAAAACATACCCAACGACACAAACAGGAAGTCTGATTTGGTTGACAGGCTGTCGATCACATTTCGCGAGATCAGGACGGCGCCCGCCTCACTCATGGATTCAATCCGCGAAGCCACATTCAGTGGATTCCCGAACACAAGTCCAAGGTCGCCCCGCACTTCCCCGATATGGATCCCGATCCGCACCGGCACTTGCGGATCCTCCCGGAATTGTGCTTGCAGCCCCATCGCGCACTGCAGACAATCCGATGCACTGCTGAAGTAACTCAGGCTGCCATCGCCGATCAATTCCTGCAGGACGCCATTATATTTTTCCAACCCTTCCCTGACCAGCTTCTTGTGCCTGTCATGCAATTGCAAGGCCCGACCCTCATCCGCATCGGTGATGGCGGTATAGCCCACTATATCAGTGTACATGACAGCAACAAGCTTTTGCATAGACGACATGGCGCAGGTGGACGAAACTACACCAAAATATGTGACGCCTCCCTGACATTCCGGCATTCGCCTTTGGCAAAACCCGGCTTTTCCCGGCATTCCGATATTCTTTGAACCGATTCGGGTATTTATCCACAGACAGGGCCCGTTTCTTTGCATCTCTTTTTGAACCTTAAAAACGATTGACAAGCATGAAATGGACTAAATCAGCCCTGAAACTCACCCTCCTTTTACTGCTGCCGTTGCTCACGCTGAACAGCTGCGATGACGACGATCCGCAGCCGGATACCGCAACCATCCATGGGACGATCACCTTTGAGAATGTGACCGTTTGGGATACCTGGCAGGACAGTGGGGAGGTTCAGGTGACGATCTTTCCCGAGTTTTCACTCAATCCGCCTGCCGGCTGGGGTGATATCCCGGACGATACATTTGGCCCTGGCGTACCCGGTGGCCGTTTTGCGATCGGCGCGCCGTACAACGCCCAGAACCCGGTTGTGCTGACCTATGTACCTGGCCAAAGCGAATACCACTATTCAATTGAAGTTGAGCCGGGCACTTACTCCGCACTGGCAGTCGGATTCCGCCATGACCTGGTGCAGGATCCGAGCCTGCGCACGGCAACGCTTGGCGTACACTGGGGAAATGAAAGCCAGGTGAGCCATGGTGTGGTGATCAAGGCCGTGATCCAGGGCAATATTGTGACCCTTCTGGACTACCCTGCGCCAACTGCGATCACAGTCGACAAAGGCGACAATGTAGAGATCAACTTTACCGCTGACTTTGATTTCGTCAATACCTGGTATTGATCCTGATTAGCGTCATTGCAGTTACATCAGGCCTTCTCCTGCTATCCGGTATCCTCACTACCCAAAAGACCCAGTCTGCTGTGGTGAGCGATGCAGCGTGAGGAGAAGGCCTTTTTCTTTTCTTCAGGATCAGCAATATTCCAGCTTCCCTTGTTCACTGACCTGGTGAAATGGTGGGCCTGACGACTCATGGTGAAAATTTCCGACCAGAGCCACTCGCACCATGTGTACCCACGCCATTCCGGTGAATAAAAACTACCCGGACCATCACCCGGCGCTCCTGCCCATATCGGCTTGCTTATCTCCTCCCCGGCCTTGCCATTTATGCCGCCTTTGCCTATGATGCACATTGTTACCTGTTTTATCGGTTGGCATTGCCAGATGGCCCAAATCAATCAGAGATTGGAGCCAACTGGGTTTTAGGAGGATTTCAACGGCGGTTTCTTTAGTGCGGACCGATTTTCTGCGTAATTTTGTTGGCCACCGAAACACAACCATGTCAGTCCCAATCGATTACATTGCCATCCTGATCCAATTCGCTGTCGCCATCGGATTTGTGGGAACAACGATGGTGGCTACACACTTGCTGGGCCCCAAACGCAAGACCAGCGCCAAACTCGAGGCTTTCGAGAGCGGGATTGAGAGTGTAGGCAATGCGCGCATTCCGTTTTCGATCAAATACTTCCTCACCGCGATCCTCTTTGTCCTCTTCGATGTGGAAGTGATCTTCATGTATCCCTGGGCGGTCAACTTTGAGGCGTTGGGAATGCTCGGATTGGTGGAGATGTTCCTGTTTATTGGAACCCTGCTGATCGGTTTCGTTTATATCATTAAAAAAGGAGGCCTGAAGTGGGAATGATACCGCTGACTGATCAGTGATCAATTTGCCTGTTAAGTTGTTACCACTCCAGACCCAAAAAAGGAGAATTCATCATGTCGACCGATATTCAAGTTGCAGCAGCGCCACCCGGACACGCCGGCGAAGGGTTTTATGCAACCCGGTTGGATAAAGTGCTGGGACTGGCCCGCTCGAAATCCATCTGGCCTCTTCCCTTTGCGACCTCGTGTTGTGGCATTGAATTCATGGCCACGATGGGCTCCAATTACGACCTCGCGCGTTTCGGATCCGAGCGGATGAGCTTCTCTCCGCGCCAGGCTGACTTGCTGATCGTCGCCGGCACCATCGCGAAAAAGATGGGACCGGTCTTGAAAAAAGTCTATTTGCAAATGGCCGAACCCCGCTGGGTCCTTTCCGTCGGCGCATGCGCCTGCAGCGGCGGGATCTTTGACACCTATTCCGTCCTCCAGGGAATCGACCGGGTCATCCCGGTGGATGTCTATGTCCCAGGCTGTCCGCCGCGACCGGAGCAGATCATCGACGGCATTCTCAAGATCCAGGAACTTGTTAAAAACGAACCCCTCCGCCGTCGGAACACCCCGGAGTACAAAGCATTGCTGGAATCATACGGAATCGAATAGCTCATGTCCGCCATTACAAACGAATTCCTGATCGAACGTCTGCAGGGTCAATTCGGTGACAAAATCCTTTCCGTGGGTACACCCTATGACCTGGTGACCGTTGAAGTCCCTGCCATGTCTATCAATGAGATCCTTCACGGTATCCATGAGGACAAGATCCTGAAGTTTCGCTTCCTCACCGACATTTGCGGCAGTCATTTCCCGGATCTGAACGGCAAAGAACTCTGCGTGATCTATCACGTGCACAGCCTGGAAAATAATATCCGGCTTCGCATTAAATGCTTTTTACCCATTGAAAACCCTTTAATTCCCTCCGTCAGCAAACTTTACAGTTCGGCTAACTGGATGGAACGCGAGACATACGACTTCTACGGCATTCAATTTACCGACCATCCAAACCTTGTGCGCATCCTGAACGCGGACGAAATGGATTATTTCCCATTGCGCAAGGAATATCCACTGGAGGACGCAACGAGGCAGGATAAGGAGGATGAATACTTTGGCAGATGAGGTGTAGTGAGTAGTGAGTAGTGAGTAGTGAGTAGTGAATTGTGAATTGTGAAAAGGGGCGTGTTGCACCCGCCCACCAAAGCGAAGGCTAAACCTACGCTTAACCAGGAAACAACGTTTAAACGCTTCCCCGCTTAAACGTTTAAACGAAGAAAAGTGACAGAGACCAAACAATTAGGCGAACACTTCATCCCCCAACCCGAGGATGCGCATACGCAATACACGACGCTCAACCTGGGTCCGACACATCCGGCGACGCACGGGATTTTCCAGAATGTGCTCACCATGGATGGGGAGATCGTCATCGATTCTGAGCAAACTGTTGGCTATATCCATCGCGCATTCGAGAAGATTGCCGAGCGCCGTCCCTACTACCAGATCACGCCGCTGACGGACAGGCTGAATTATTGTTCCGCACCCATCAATAACATGGGCTGGCACATGACGGTCGAAAAGCTGATCGGCGTGGAATTGCCCAAGCGTGCTGAGTACATGCGCGTCATCGTGATGGAATTGTCCCGCATAGCTGATCACCTGATCTGCAACGCAGTCATCGGTGTGGATACGGGCGCGTTGACAGGCTTTACCTATATGTTTCAATGGCGGGAAAAGATCTATGATATCTACGAACAGATCTGCGGCGCACGGCTGACGACCAATATCGGCCGGATCGGGGGCATGGAGCGCGATTTCAATAATGAAGTATACCGATTGTTGCGCGAGTTCTTACGGGATTTTCCAAAAGCATTCGGTGAGTTCTGCACGTTGCTCGAACGCAACCGGATCTTCTTTGACCGAACCGTCAATGTCGGACCGATCAGTGGCGAACGGGCATTGAACTACGGGTTCACTGGACCCAACCTCCGCGCTGCAGGCGTGGATTATGATGTGCGCGTGATGGAGCCTTATAGCTCTTACCAGGATTTTGATTTTAATATACCCGTAGGACAGAACGGTGATACATATGATCGATTCATGGTTCGCCAGGGCGAGATCCGGGAAAGCCTCAAGATCATCGAACAGGCATTGGAGAACATGCCGGAAGGAAAATATTTCGCTGATGTGCCGGAGCATTATTTACCTCCGAAGGAAGATGTCTATACCAGCATGGAGGCGTTGATCTGGCACTTCAAGATCGTGATGGGTGAAACGGATGTCCCCAAAGGAGAGGTCTATCATGCCGTCGAAGGCGGCAACGGCGAATTGGGATTCTATCTCGTCAGCGACGGCGGACGGGCACCATATAAATTGCATTTCCGCAGACCTTGTTTCATTTTCTACCAGGCGTATCCGGAGATGATCCGGGGCGGGATGCTGTCCGATGCCATTTTGACGTTGAGTAGTCTGAATGTGATTGCGGGAGAACTGGACGCATAATTAAAGTAAAAACTAAAAACTAAGAACTAAAGAACGCTCTGTGTATTCTGTGATCTCCCTGCGAAATAGAAGGAAAGGCGGAAGGGCAGAACGGAACAACCAGTTGCTTGTGCTGAGCGAAGTCGAAGTAGCAGTTGGCAGTTGGCAGTTGGCAGTTGGCAAAAATCAACAATTCAGGTATTAAACGTTTCAACGGTTAAACGTTTCAACGATTAAACAACAAAAGAATTGGAAGAGACGAAACAGAAAATACAATTCACCCCGGAGACGGAAGCCCTGATGCAGAACATCATCAGGCGCTACCCGGAAGGCCGGCAGAAATCGGCGTTGATCCCGCTGCTGCACCTGGCGCAGGCGGAGTGTGACGGCTGGCTGAGTGTGCCAGTGATGAATCGTGTGGCAGAGATCCTCCAGATCCAGCAAGTAGAAGTGTATGAAGTGGCTTCATTCTATACCATGTTTGCGCTTAAACCCCGCGGCAAACATCTGATCGAGGTGTGTCGCACGAGCTCCTGCTGGCTGCGCGGTGCATACGATATTGTGGAACACATTGAAAACCGATTGGGGATCAAGGATGGTGAAACAACACCTGATGGCAAGTTCACCTTGCGTACGGTGGAATGTCTTGGTTCTTGTGGCACGGCGCCTATGCTCCAGATAGGTGAACAGTTTCACGAAAACTTGACGTTTGATAAAGTTGATTCCATTCTTTCATCCTGTGCAGAAAGATCGAATCATTCAATATATGTAGACCATACTACTTTTTCGGAACGCAGATGACACAGATTAATGGTTCTGATGATTTCACAGATTGAGTATATGTAAAGATGAAAGATATAGGGGTGAAAAATAATCTAACGGACTTCATCATTACGCCAGAAACTGGTGATCTGCTCGCTATCGGAGAACCTGAGGAAAACTATTTTCCAAAAGACAAATACCCATACCAGGATCAAATGTATCAGCTCATAGGAGCATGCATGGAGGTTCATCGGGTCCTGGGTAAGGGGTTTCTTGAAAGTGTATATCACGAGGCATTGTGCCTCGAACTAACGCAACGACAAATTCCTTTTGAAGCTGATAAATTATTGCACATCGAGTATAAAGGCATCAAACTTCAAAAAACGTTCAAGGCAGATATTTTTGCCTACGGACACATCATATTAGAGGAAAAAGCGATTGATGGACCTCTGGACCCCCATCATGGTCAGGTCATCAATTACCTCAGAGCGAGCGGCTTACTGCTTGGTCTTCTTGTAAATTTTGGAACACCTTCACTTCAGTACAGGAGATTCATTTTTACAAGAAATTTAAATTCCTATACACCCCCTAAAAATCTCTAAACCCAATGCATAGCGCATTCCAAATCTGTGTAATCATCAGAACAATTAATTAGCGCAATCTGTGTTTCAAATGTCCAAAAAACTGTTACTCGAACATATCAACATTCCTGACATACGCCACCACGATGTCTATCGCGGCAAAGGCGGCTACACGTCCGTGGAAAAAGCGCTGAAGACCATGACCCCGGATGAGGTCGTGGAAGAAGTCAAGCACT
>AERA01020525.1_pt1 | contig 37746 bp, 31 predicted proteins | sample 267968 | NCBI WGS metagenome assembly AERA01 (sample SAMN02954363, study PRJNA61401) | activated sludge metagenome | biome: terrestrial; feature: wastewater treatment plant; material: activated biomass; isolation source: activated biomass of an industrial wastewater treatment plant | reverse complement strand
CCAGGCCAAAAATATTCCTGAGTCCTCTCTTACTGTCTTACTGTCTTACTGTCTTACATTTTGATCACCTTCCTCGTCACCACCCGACCTTCAAACCCGATCCGCACAAAATAAATCCCGGGCGGTCGGTTTGCGAGGGCATCGAGGCGCCACAAGTGTCCTGCACCCTGGTCGATATGTTGGGATCGTTGTGTGATCAATTGCCCATGGATATTGAACAGACTGAGATCATAATTCCCGCTGTGGAGTACATCCAGTGCGATATTCAGTTGATCGGCTGTCGGGTTGGGGTATACATTGAGTTTTGAGATCCAGACAAATTCATCTTCAACGGCTACATCGCAATCCGTTTCAAAAGTAAAATAGGTAACATAGCCACCCGTGTCAGAAGGACATACGGTCATCAATTGCACTTCATACACTTTGCACTTTTCAAGATCGATGAGGATTGCATTCGTGTCAACTGTCGCCAGTTCCAGGAAGTCAGGCGAACCCACTTCGCGATAACGGTAGGTATAGGCGATAGCGCCTTCCGCTGCGGGCCAATACATGGAAGCACGCGTGAAAGTGATGGCGTCAAAAATCAGCGTATCAACTTCAGGGCATGGGTCCGGATTTTTGAGAATGCGAATGCAATAATCTTCCACCTCGCCATCTTCGCTTGTTGCACAGGGCTCCTGGTTAGTCATGAAGAATGGGAAGGTGAAGGCCATGCTTACCCGCATCCGGGTACTTCCCGCGAGTACAGTATCCGGAATGGTGATGGAGCTACGCAATACAGTTTCGCCTGAACTCAGCATGGAATCCAGCACCATTTCTGCTTCGGAGAATTCGCCGTTCTGGTCATAGTCGATCCAGATGCGGAATTGCTCATTGAAGTTCTGGCCGGTAAATCCGGGGCGCAACCAGATGTCATATTTCTCACCGACCTCATAACCGGGCTGGATGGAATCAAACAAGGCGTATCCATCATTCAATCCGGAATGATTGACCAATGGGCCGATGACCAGGGAGTCAATGAATTCATCATCCGGGTCGGCTGAAGATTCACAATATTCAAGATCCAGGCAACTGCCGCAACCTTTAGTCCGGACAAGGAATGTTTCTGAAAAATCAGTGGCGGCGGTATCACAATCTGTGAGCAGTCTGAATTCGTAGTTGGAGCATTCCATCAATTCCTCAATCGTGTATTGATTGAAAAACACATCCACTTCATTCCATTCAGCTTCGCCTGCCGGCCTCCATTGCAACAGGAAAAAGTCAGCCGCCAATACACCATCCCAGAAAATATCAATTTCATTGGTAGTGCTTTCGAAATCAATATTTATTGGCAACTCGCAACAACCATCTGTCTTGAATGTATGGAAAACCTGGTATCCCGTCGTCGTGTCCGCGCAAGCAGATTCAAATTCAATCTCATACTCCGTGCATCCGACCAGGTTGTTCAGAAAGAGGGGTTGACTTACATTCTCGATCGTATCCCATTCGGTGGCGGAAAGCGGTTTGTATCGAACATTGATCGCATCCGGATCGTCGATCAGGCTCCAGGTCAACCGGACATCGGTATCTGAGATCACCTGGGCTTCAATGCCAAAGGGCAATGGACATTCCGAACACAACGCCATGAGCCGGGTCATACTGTTCCCGGCATTCAATCCGCCGCCGAATTTGGTGAAGCCGTTCAGTGAAGGGATCGGTTCAATCCCGGCAAAGATCAGGTCCCGGATATAGCGTGCGGCATTGGCAGGATCAGACTTGATAAAGGATGCAAAGCTGGCGCATGGCGCGGAATAGAGCAGGGCGATCACACCAGCAGCTGCGGGCGAGGCAAACGACGTGCCTGTAGAATTGCCATAATTATCGTTTCGTCTGGTAGTCAATACATCCTGCCCCGGCGCACCGAAATCGACATGCTCTAGTCCGTAAGCAGAAAAGTTCCGGCTGTTATTATGATCCAGGGCTGTCACGCTCAACAGGAATTCACTGGGACAAGCGGTTGGTAGATCAAGCCCTTCATCCACATTATACTCCTGGTTGCTGGTCGCAGCCGCACTGATAATCCCGTAGGCGCCCAGCGAATCATAAAAGGAACACCACAATGGCGCGTCCGCGGGATTGCCAAAGTCAATTCCCCAGGAGCTGTTGGTGGCCACGACAAAAGCGCCGCGCGCACCTCCGGACTCGTTGTACATGGCGCGTTGCTCCAGGGCATACGCGTAACTCGCGATCACGGCGGATTCCGGTGTGCCGCCGACAATCGTCATCAGCTTGACCTTCCAATTGATCCCGGTAATACCGGTCTGGTTATTTCCAACAGCACCAACCACACCGGCGACGTTGAGGCCATGCCCTTCGCCATAGACATCCGGATTGTCATCATACGCATTCCAGCCAAAGATGTCATCGACATACCCGTTACCATCATCATCGATGCCATTGCTGTCGATTTCGTGATAGTTGATCCAGACGTTGTCAGTGATATCCACATGGTTGTAATCGAGTCCGCTGTCAATGATGGCGACTACGATCGTATCCCCATTTGCTGTCAGGCCTCCCTGGCTATATTCCCAGGCGATATCAGCATCAATATCTGCATCATCCAGGCCTCCGGTTTGCCCGGTATTCTGCCATTGCCATTGGTCGGTATAGCGTGGATCATCTGGAACCAGTCTCAATTCCGGGAGATGATCAAACTGGGCTGCAACCACCCGGCGAGCCTGCCGGATAGTCTGGAGCAGGTCGCGCTCATGGATCCGGTTGTGATCAAATTTCAACAAATGGATATTCAGGCGGCGAGACAAGGATCGTTCCGCCACGACAGGCGAAGCCCAACGGCCTTGAAAATCGCGTTGAAAGTCGACTATGCCCGTCTGCGCATCGAGCTGCACAATGATATATCCGAGACGATGGTCGAGTTGCTGCGCCAGGAGTGTTCCGCAACAGATCAAGCCCGTAATGGCCAGGAGCGTTCTTTTCAGCATGGAGATCGGTTCTAAACGAAAAGGGTTAATGCGTTAAAAATAGAAAGTCTGCCGTACTCCTCCGGCGATTTCTTGCCTTCTGTCTGATGTTCTGCAATACGGAGTCAAAACGGGGCCAACTGGATGATCTCCGGGGAGATCGGAAATGGCTTAATATTAAAAAATAAAATAATGTGTATTTATTTGAAAAAGATTTATATTTACATTACGAATTGGACTAATATTTGCAGTGATGAAGAAACACTTGATCCAAATGCTCCTTTTACTTCTGATTTCAGGTTGGTCGCTGGTGGTAGGATATGGCCAGGACCAAAAAGAGGCTGGTGCCAATAACCACACAGCCCGATTCATTGTTGCCAGTTATGAGGCGCGCGTACCGATTGCCGATGCCACGATCCGTAATGGCCAAGGGCAGGTGCTCGGGACGACCAATGAAACCGGCGTCGCGATATTGAAAGTGCCCATGTCGGCCAGGGAACAGTATACCATACAGGCCACCGGATATGAGGACATCTCCATGCGGCTCAAACAAGCCGATCGGACGACTGCCGACTACGAGGTCTTCATGCAAAAGGGTGAGCACCCGAAAATGACCAAAAAGCAGACCTCCACAAATATGGCCGCCACACCTCCGGTAGAGGAGGAAATGGTCAAAGTCTATGTCCGTCAGGACCCTGAGGAAATCGTACAAAACAATCCGCCGGCAGAGGACGTGCTTTTTGCGGTTCAATTATCGGCGACGTCACGGCCTATTTCAGACAAGAATACACTGAAGTCCTGGGAAGAATTGGGACCTGTTTTTGTCCACAGGGAAGAAAAACTCTATAAAGTCCGCATTGGCCCGTTCACGACCCAGGAAGCTGCAAAAGATGTGCTGCTCAAGGTGAAAGCCCGGGGAAAAAAGGACGCCTTTATTGTCGTGCAGCAGGGAAGGGATCAGCATGATGACCTCAGTCCAGTGCGAAATGACAGCCCTGAACCCGCGGTGGTTACGACCCCGACACCAGTCCCACCACCGACCCCGAAGCACAGTGCCGTAGCGGATGTTGCTGCTGAAACGGGCGACTATAAGGTACGGCTGGCATCATATTTGCAACCTGGAGGGTTCAACACCAAAGAGATTGACCAGTATGGACCACTGGAATCTTACCGCAAGGGGGAGTGGACCATTTTCATGATCGGCGGATTCAAAACCAAAGCCGATGCGGTGAAGGTCAAAGAAGCGGTGATCGCGAAAGGATATAAGGATGCCGTGGTGGTGAAGGATGAAGGCGGGGTTTTGATCACCGAAAAAGATTGATCTGGAATAGTAAAAGATTCATACAGTCTGGTTTTGTACCATTTATAATGCCATGAAATAGATTTGCCGGGACTCTCCGGCAAATCTATTTTTACGCTATGCCTTCCTGGCTGCTTAACGTTGACCATCTCTCCATAACCGCAGGTGATCGCCAGATCCTCGATGACTACAGTTGTGTCATCCACCCTGGCGAGATCGTTGCCCTGACCGGCAAATCCGGAAGCGGAAAGTCATCCATCGCGCATGCTATCCTCGATTTGCTCCCCGAGGGACTTCAAAAAAAATCAGGTGAGATCCAATTTCAGCCGGAAGAAGGTCGTATCAAAACCTTGTCCGATCCGGACGTAAACTGGAAACAATTAAGAGGACGGCAGATTGGTTTTTTACAACAGGACATCTTTGGCGCTTTCGATCCGGTGATGTCAATAGGGCGTCAACTGGCGGCGATATTGAAGGAACGTACCGGGAGAATGGAAGACGAATTGATTGCAGCCTTGCGTCAAAAACTGATGGAGATGGGTTTGTATGAGGCAGATCGCATCTGGGCTTCGTTTCCACACCAACTTTCCGGCGGCCAATTGCAGCGATGTCTTTTGGCGTTGGTCATGGTGATGAATCCAAGACTCCTCATTGCTGATGAGCCGACTTCGGCGATTGACAAGATCCGGCAGCAGGATTTGCTCAAGTTGTTGAAAGCACTACGCGACCGGTACGGGATCGCCATTCTGTGCATTACGCATGAACCAGATGTGGTCGCCTATCTGGCTGATCGGGAAATTCCATTGGATGCGCCGCTCACCAGGCAAGTTCATACGCCGACGGGAAGGTCGCGTCCGCATGTGGATGAGCGCAAACCGGTCCTGGAAGCCATTGAATTGGAGATGAAACATAAAGTTGGCCGGATCCGGGAAAAGGCAGGCGCCTCCATTGGACCGTTACGTGTCCAGGTGTTCAGCGGACAATGCGTGGGTGTGGTGGGGGAGTCGGGCAGCGGCAAGTCGAGCCTGGCCCAGATGCTCGTGGGATGGTTTACGCCAACCGGTGGTAAGATCCGATATCATGATCAGGTCATTGATTTGACCAGCCGAAATGATTTGAGAAAATTGAGGACCGCAGTGCAACTGGTCATGCAGGACGGTCGGGGCGCGCTGCACCCGTATCGGTCGATTCGCAGTATTCTGGGTGAGATCAGGGACCTGGGTGCCAAGAGAAATGGGGCAGAAGCATTGTCCCTGGAAGCCGTACTCCAGGCTGTTGGCCTGACAAGTAGTATACTGGAGCTGATGCCCGATCAGCTTTCCGGCGGCGAATGTCTTCGGGTCAATATCGCCCGCGCCCTGTTTGTGAACCCGGAGGTTTTGATTTGTGATGAATCCACTGCAGCCCTCGATCCGCCTACGCGGGACAGTATTTTGGATATGCTCGGACAGCTGGTCAAGGACCGGGGATTGGGCCTGGTGTTCATCACGCATGACCGGGAGATTATCACCAAACTGGCTGATCATCTGATGGTTATGTCCGATGGAAAGGTGGTGGAGCAGGGTGCGGCAGCCGACATTCTCCACTATCCCACACACCCGGTCACGAAAAAAATTTTCGCACCCCATACAACCTTTGGCGAAAAATAGCCGTCTATCATTTCAGAAGGCCTCCCGAACCCGGAATTCAGGGGGTTGAAAACCCGGGGTTAAAGAATTATTAAAGTATACCGGGTTGAGTTTAATTGACTTATATTTGTCATCCAGAAAAGAATGGGAATCCCGGTAACTTTTTCCCGCCTCTTTTCGTCTTAACAAGAATAATGGTCAGCATCAAACGAAATACCGTACGATTGGCAGGGTTGGTAGCCTTGCTCTGCGTGAGTCTGGCCTGCTTTGCCTATATCAATTCCATTCAACCCCAGGATACACTTCCTGCCCAGGAAATTTTCGTAGAGGAGTTGAATCCCGCAAGTCCTGACGTGCTTCCCGATGTCGAATTGTTGAAGCGGATTGTCCGCAAGGCATTTGAATTCATGTCAGAGACCATGTTCTGATCGTATACCCGTTCAGAAAGTCCTTCGTCTTCATTCTTTTTTTTCCGCTGAGTTGCAATTCGAGTATTTCCAGTTGCCCGTCTCCCGTTTGCACGAGCAAGGAATTATTGACCTGTTGAAATGTGCCGGGTGATCCGTGGGGTTTAAGAAAGTGAAGTTGTGTGGTCAACACCTTTAATTCAATGCCATCCAGAAAGGTCCATGCGCCGGGAAATGGCGCCATACCGCGGACAAAATCATAAACCTTTTTTGCAGACTGGTGCCAATCGATCCGGGCATCATCATGATGGATCTTCGGCGCTGTACTTGATTGCGTATGATCCTGGGGTTTGGGTTGTATCTGCCCGGATGTGATCTGATCCACTGTCGATAATACGAGACTGGCTCCGACAGGCATCATGCGGTCATGCAAGTCACCTGCATTATCAGTTGGCAAAATGGGAACCTTGCGCTGAAGGAGAATATCCCCGGTATCAATTTCATGACGCAATAAAAAGGTGGTGAGCCCGGTCATCGATTCACCGCGGATGATGGCCCATTGGATCGGCGCCGCGCCACGATATGCCGGCAGCAATGATCCGTGCAGGTTGAGTGTGCCCAGCCTTGGCATTGACCATACGACTTCAGGCAGCATGCGAAACGCGACAACAACCTGGAGGTCTGCACGAAGAGATCTCAATTCTGTGATGAATTCAGGGTCCTTCAGGTTTTTGGGCTGGAGTACGCGGAGTTGATTGCTTCCGCAAATTTTTTGACAGCCGAACTGATCATTTGTTTCATGCCCCGTCCTCCGGGCTTGTCTGGCGCGGTGATGACCCCGACGACGGGATATCCCGCATCCAATAGCCACTGCAGCGTAGGCACCGCGAAATCCGGTGTACCCATAAAGACGATTCGCAAATCCCGGTTCAACATCGCGGGTAAAAATACGCGTTGAAATCTTCGATCCGATTTCGAACCCCTATTTTAGCCGCATGACTGCACGTGAATTTATTCTGTCGCTTCCCGGGAAAGTGAAATCGGAAGCCCTCGAAGGCCATGAAACCCGATTCCATTTTGATCTTGAAGGGGAAGGTGGGGGACAGTTCACCGTTTCGGTGGCGGATCAGCAACTGGAGGTGAAGGAATCTTTCGAAGGCGATCCCAAATGCACGGTGAAAGCCTCCGCAGAAAATTTTATGAACCTGATCCGCGGTGAATTGAATCCGATGACGGCTTTGTTTACCGGCAAAGTGAAGATCAGCAACCAGGGTGAAATGTTGAAGTACGCAAAGATCTTCGGACTCCTCTGATATGGATATCGAAACGTTCCGGCACTACGTGATGAATATGAAAGGCGTGGAGGAGACGCTTCCGTTTGGTCCGGATACGCTCGTGTATAAAGTGATGGGAAAGATCTTCGCGATCACGGGGTTGGACGCGACTGAATTCCGGGTCAACCTGAAATGCGATCCGGAGCGCGCCATTCAGCTTCGTGAAGAATATCCAGGTGATATTATTCCCGGCTGGCACATGAATAAGCAACATTGGAACACGGTTTATTTTGAAACCGGCTTGTCCCGTGAATTGCTGATCGAATTAATACACGATTCCTATGACCTGATCGTGGAAAGTTTGCCAAAGAAACTTCAGGAAGAACTGAGATCGCTGGATGAATAAGCGCATCATCATTGCCGGACATGGATTGGCCGGTTGTGTTCTGGCGTTAACATGCCACAGAAGAAATATTCCGTTTATCGTGTACGGCGTGACCCAACCCGGTGAAGCGTCCATGGCTTCTTCCGGACTGATCAACCCGATTACCGGCAGGCGATTTGCGTTGTCCTGGATGATTGATGAGTTGATCCTTTCATCACGTGATTTCTATGGTTGGTCAGAACAGGTTTTGGGGCAACGTTATTTTTTTCCGGTGGAGATCATTCGCCTGCTTCATCATCCGGAGGCGCTGAAGGCGTGGCAGGGACGTTTGACTGATGAACTTTTTACCCCATACATTTCCGACAAGCAATTCGATACCATTGATTTTGTCAAATCACCATACGGTGTGGTCACCGGTGCTTACAAATTGTATGCAGCCCATTGGATCCAGCAAGTGAGACGCTTTCTTTCGGAAAATAATCTGCTCATAGAGCAATTGTTTACAGTAGATCAAAAGCGGAACGACCATGACGTGGTGATCTGGTCAGATGGTGCGCTTCATGATCCTTTGCCTCCCGGCATTATTCCGAATAAAGGAGAGGCGCTTCTTGTCAAGCTTGATGGATTTCAATTGCCCGCAATTTTAAAGGGAGAAGCCTACATCGTGCCATGGGATGAACCCGATGTATACTGGATTGGCAGTAATTATGAGCGATGGCCCGCGCATCCGGATCCAACTGAAGAAGGAAAGTCGGCGCTCTTGAAAAGCATTGAACCTTTTTATCCGGCCAGGCCGGAAGTGCTAGACCATATGACCGGCATTCGACCAACCACGAAGGATCGCCGTCCCTTGGTTGGCATTCATCCACAGGTGCCTGGTGATTTTATATTGAATGGCATGGGTACCAAAGGAACCAGCCTGGCGCCATTCTGGGCGGATAAGCTGCTGGATTTTATCCTCCATGGTCAACCATTACCCAAAGCGGTCAATTCCCTGCGATTCAATTCATTAAATTAAAATTTATCGCTCCGGATTGATCTATTCCGGTTAATGAATCGTTAAATGACCGGATGGCATGACTAATTTGGTCGCCTGATCCATCATACACCTGAACAACCGACAATGCCTCGCTATGAAATATGCTTCGCTGTTGGGTCTGATCATCATGGCCCTCGTATTCTTTACCTGCAAAACACCGCCACCAACGGATAACATGGGAAAGCCTGTGGATTCGCGTGTATGGGATCAGATGTGGAAAACCATTGATTCCCTCGAACAAAAAGGGCTGACCAGTTCCGCACTTGACCAGGTGCGTCAGATCAAAACCCTGGCTTTGCAGGAAAACGAATCAGGCCAACTCGTGAAGTCCCTGATGTATGAGAACCGATATCTGACCACACTGGAAGAGGATTCAGAGATCCGGATGCTGGCCAGGCTTGAAGCAGAGCTTCCCACATATCCCGAACCCGCAAGATCTGTCATGCATTCCATGGCCGCGCAGTGGTATCGGGGCTACCAGGAATCCCGACTCTGGGAACTTCGGAACAGAACAGATTTTACCGGGCCGGGAGGGGATGATATTCGCACCTGGGGTATTCGTCAATTCATTGATCGGATCAATGCACATTACCGTGCGTCTGTACAATGGGAAGGATTAAAAACCGCGCAGGTCGAGCAATTCAAGTTGTTGCTGACAGACGATCAGAATACGGATCATTTGCGTCCCACATTATTTGACATCCTGATGCATCGGGCGCTTGATTATTTTACAAGCGCGGAAAGTGAATTGACTGCACCCGAGTACAGTTTTGTGCTGACGGATATACACGCACTGGATCCAGCCGGTCAATTTATCAGGATGGATTTAGCTACGGCGGATACGCTTTCACATACGTACCAGGCTTTGGTATGGTATCAACAACTCCTTCAATTCCGTCTGGATCGACCCGGAGAAAAAGCCGCCTTGCTGGATAGTGAGCTGAAACGACTGCAATATGTACACCAGGAATTGGTCGCGGATGGTAAAGATTCCATCTACCGGGTTGCGCTAGAGGATTTATTGACCAACTATGCAGATGTGCCCGAGGTGACCTTGATTTATTTCCGTCTTGCCGAATTGTTGATGCAACAAGCTTCTGAATGGAACCCTGACGGGCCGCAGGAGCATCGGTTTGCATACAATGAGGCCTTGGCCTGGTGTGAAAGGGCGATCGAGCTGTACCCGGAAAGTCATGGCGCCAAATTGTGCCAAAACCTGGTTGCTCAAATTCAACAACCATCTATCAGCGCGGAGATTGAATCTGTTGTGCTGCCGAATGAAAATATCCTGGTTCACCTTGATTACCGGAACCTTTCGGCCGTCCATCTCAAATTGGTCCGGTTACCGGAAGCGCCCAGACGATGGCGGGGCGAACGCTGGGATTCGGAGGAAATACTTCGTCAACTATTGCGATTGCCTGAGATCAGAAAATGGGAGCAAGAAATTCAAACCGGTGATGATCACCAGCATCACCAGACCGAGATCCCGGTCAATGGCCTCGGGTTGGGGCATTATGCACTGGTGATCGCAAACGATGGACACATTGATCCCAATACGACGACGACAGGTGTTTTACTGTTTACGGTTTCTGAACTTGGCTATTGGTATGTCGACCAGGCTGCTGGTGACCGGAAGGCCGCGATCATCAATCGGAAAACCGGACAACCGGAAAAAGACGTTGTGGTTGAGTTTTACACCTATGAATACAATGCGGCGTTACGTCAGCGGGAAGAAATGCAGGTAGGGAAAGAGACCAGTGATGCCAGCGGGTGGGTGAATGTGCCGGCTGCGGGAAATAAAAGTGTTTTTATCGTGCTGAAAAAGGGGAGTGATGAGTTTTGTCCGGATGACAATCATTACACCTACCGCAGTGGTGAGCCACAAGGGCATGCGTCCACCTTGTTTTTCAGTGATCGGGCGATCTATCGACCCGGCCAGCGGTTTTATTTCAAAGGCTATGCATTGCAATTTGATCAGCAACAAATGCCTTCGATCGTCGCGCAACGAAATATTTCAGTGACGCTGTATGACGCCAATGGACAAGAAGTAACAAAGCAATCTTTCCGGACAAATGAGTTCGGTACCTTCTCCGGTCACTTTGATCTGCCGGCTTCAGGGCTGACAGGACAGATGTCGATCACATCGAACCACGGGTCAAACCGGTATGCGTTCCAGGTGGAAGAATACAAGCGACCGAAGTTTGAAGTCCAGTTTGAGCCGCTGAAATCCATTGCCCGATTGGACGAGGATATCACTGTCGTGGCCTTTGCAAAAGATTATGCGGGCAGCGCGGTTTCCGGCGGGCAGGTTTCCTATCGTGTGGAGCGGGTGGCTTACCAACCCTGGTGGTGGGGATATTGGCGAAGCTGGTGGCCCGGTAATAATGAGCGCCAGGTTGTAGCCACCGGAAACCTGATCACAGCAGCGGATGGTCGAATTGAAATCGAATTTCCGGCCAAATCAAAAGCCAACGCTGATCCGCAACTGCAATACAATTTTGAGATCACTGTCATGGTCACCGATCTGACTGGTGAAAGCCATGAAGCAGTCAAAACCATTCCGATCAACAAGCAAGGATACCAGGTCAGTATTGCACTGGCGGAAACCATTTCCAGCGCGGACCTGAAACGGGTGAATCTTTCAGCTTCAAACAGTGAGAATCAACCAGTGAATGTATCGGGGATGTTGCGGGTGGTAAGTTTGCAAGGTCCATCTCAACACAAGCGCGAACGATTATGGTTAGCACCGGATCTGCCAGTGATCAGTGATGCAGATTATAGTCAACAATTTCCTGCCTATTTCCAGCCGACCCTGGAAAAGCGGACCAACTGGCCTGAAGTGGCGCAAGTCGGTACCCGAAACTTTACAGTAAAAGGTTCAACGGAGCTTGATCTGAGCACCACCATCCGGAATCCGGGATTTTATAAACTGGAGTGGACCATGCGCGATTCACTTGGACATGAATTGCCAATGGAGCAGATTATTTCAGTTTATGATCCTGCACAACCGTTGCCCGGATATGAGGTGATGAAGATTGAATTGAACAAGCAAATGTGGCAACCCAGCGATGATGTGGAGGCAGGCGTTTATACCGGACTCGAAACGCCACCTGCTGTTCTTCGGCTGACTGACCGTCGCCATGATGGTGTCAAGCTGGATTGGGTTCAGCCTCGTACCTCCTTTGAAAAAGTATTTACGGTCAATGAAACAGATCGCGGAGGTGCGCGGACAGGGTACTACACGGTCTATAACAACCGCTTTTATCAATACGAAACATCCCTCGCGATACCGTGGACGAACAAACAGCTCGATGTCCGGTTGACCACATGGCGGGATAAGATGGAACCAGGCGATGAAGAGTCATGGACCATCACTGTTTCCTCCAGGCAGGATGAGCGCGTGATGGCGGAGTTGCTGATGAGTATGTATGACGCATCGCTCGATGCATTTATTCCGCATGAATGGAGCATGAGTTTATTCCCGTCCTACCACTCCCGGGCCCGGGTTCAGGGGACAAGTCCTCGATCCGTTTCGTATTGGGGACTGACCTGGCACTGGAACGAACGGTATGTGGATGTACCGGCCAGGCAGTACAGGGATATCCAGGTGTACGGGTTCTATCCGGTCGGCCGGTATTACATGCGCAGTTACAGTACAGGAGCTGGGCGCGGTGATGTGATGTTGCAGGAAGCTGAAATGGCAGCCCCGCCGGATGCAATGCAGGATGCAGTATTAAACAAGGAAGTCGCTGAAGATGAAACGTTGGAAAAACGCGAGAAAGGCACAGAAGTAGCGCCCGCGCTGCGGAAAGCCCTGGACGAAACGGTGTTTTTCTATCCGCAAATGAGCACCGATGCCGAAGGTCGTGTCACCTTTAACTTTAAAATGAAGGAGGCGTTGACGCGCTGGAAATTCCAGGCGCTCGCGCACACGAAGTTGTTGGCGCACGGACTGACCAGCGCAGAAGTGGTAACCCAGAAAAAACTGATGGTCTTTCCGAATCCACCGCGTTTTTTCCGGGAAGGCGATACCATCGCGTTCCAGGCCAAGTTGTCCAACCTGACGGAAACGATGCTGTCTGGAAATGCCACATTGAAAATCCTCGATGCCATTAGTGGTGAGGATGTTTCTTCGAAATGGAATTTGATCAACAGCGCAAAATCCTTCTCGATCAAGGCCAATGTTTCGTCAGCCGTGGATTGGACACTCATCGTGCCCGGGCAATGGACACGACCGGTCAAATACCAGGTGTCCGCCGCCGCGGGAGAGTTTACAGATGGAGAAGAAGCATGGTTGCCCGTGGTCACGAAGCGCGTCCTGATGACCGAGACGCTTCCGTTGCCGATGAAAGCAAATTCCACCAAAACATTTGTCTTCCAATCGATGCTGGACAATCGCACCGCCACAACAGTGGATCATCAATTCACAATTGAGATGACGAGTTCGCCGGCGTGGTATGCGGTGCAGGCGTTGCCTTTCCTGATGGAATATCCGTATGAATGTGCCGAGCAGGTATTCAACCGGTACTATGCCAATATCCTGGCCAAACACATCACCGACAGACAACCCCAGATCAGGGAAGTGTACGAGACGTGGCGCCAGTACGAAACGGATGCCCTGGTGAGCCCGCTTTTTAAAAACCAGGAATTGAAAACAACCGTGATCGAAGAAACACCGTGGGTACGGGATGCACTGGCGGAAGATCAACAGCGAAAAGATATTGCCCTGCTCTTTGAAGAAAACCGCTTGCGCTATGAAACGCAAAACGCGATTGACAAACTGGCGCAGATGCAATTATCCAATGGTGGCTTCCCCTGGTTTGCCGGAGGAAGAGATCACTGGTATATCACGCAATACATTGTCGAAGGTTTGGGTCATTTGCAAAAACTCGGGATCCCGATCGATGATCCACAACTTGATCGCATCATTGAGCGGGCCATACCGTATATCGATTCACGGATGAGTGAATGGTATGCCGAATTGGAAAAACGCGTCAAGGCAGGTAAGGCGAAATGGGAAGACCATCACATTTCTTCCGTCCAGGTCCATTATATCTATGCCCGTTCCTTTTTCCCGGAGATCCAGCACCAGGCGAAGATGGACCCGGTGTTGAATTATGTCAAAAGCCAGATGGAAACGTATTGGCTCAAACATGGTTTGTATGACCAGGGCATGATGGCACTCGGCTACCGGCGGACTTGGCCGGCAGATAAACTGGCGGATGAGATCGTGGCCTCATTACGTGAGCGTACCATTTATCACGAAGAACTGGGCCGGTACTGGAAAACAACATCAGGATACTGGTGGAATGAAGCCGTTCTGGAGATGCAGGCGATGATGGTCGAGCTGTACCAGGAATCCGGTATCCCGCAAGCCGAGATTGATGAGCTGAGAGTATGGCTGTTGAAACAAAAACAAACCCGTCAGTGGAAAACGACAAAAGCAACATCCGCCGCGATCTATGCGCTGTTGATCCATCCGGACGCCTGGTTGTCATCTGTCGGTATGGTTGAAGTGACGTTGGGTAAAGACCAGGTTATCGATCAAGGGGAAGCGGGACAGGCTGGAACCGGGTATGTCAAGAAGTCATGGAATGGTGATGCGATCAAGACCAACTGGTCAACCATTGATGTCGAGAATCCAAACAACCATATTGCGTGGGGTAGCGCCTACTGGCAGTATTGGGAAGATCTCGACAAGGTCAAGTCGGAAGTGTCGGACAACCCCCTGAAAATTTCCCGCGAGATCTGGGTGACAGGGACGACGGATCGTGGAGAAGAAGGGAAAGTGGCCAACCTGCGAAAGATCAAGGTGGGTGACAAGTTGGTTGTTCGACTGGTGCTTGAGACGGATCGGCCGATGGAGTTTGTGCACATCAAGGATCGCCGGGCCTCAGGTTTTGAGCCGATGGATGTGATCAGCGGATACCGGTGGAAGGGTGGTTTGGGGTATTATCAGAATACGCGGGACTTGTCTACCAACTTCTTTATTGACTACCTGCCGCGAGGCAAATATGTATTGGAGTACAATGTCACCGTAGCGCAAGCCGGAAAGTATTCAGATGGGTTGGCCGAGATCCAGTGCATGTATGCGCCGGAGTTTGCCGCCCATACAGCAGGACAGCGCATCGAAGCCTCGTGGTGATGCAACTTCTGCCAGGATTGATCGTGTTCAAACGTCAAATAGTCGAAAATTAAGCGATGCGTATTCCTGAAATACCGGATATTCGGGTACCTGGATTAGCAAAATCACTAAAACGTTACCTGATGTCAGAAAAGACTGAGAAAGAAAAACACGCGGATACGATCATCAAGAACCACATCGTGTGGTCGATGGGCGCCGGTCTGATCCCTGTACCCATCCTCGACTTCTTCGCGGTCAGTGGTATTCAGTTGGACATGATCCGTCAGCTGTGCAAATTATATGATCAGGACTTCAAGGAGTCGGAAGGCAAAGCCATCATTACCAGCCTCACCGGTTCCGGCCTTGCCCGGATGGGCGCCAAAGCCATGATCAAGTTCATTCCCGGCGTCGGTTCTGTCATCGGCGGAGTGACAATGGCTGTGCTCTCGGGCGCTTCTACTTTCGCGTTGGGCGAAGTGTTCAAGAAACATTTTGAAACCGGCGGTACCTTCCTGGACTTCGATCCGAAGCGATTGAAGAAGATGTACAATGAAAAGTTCGAGAAGGGCAAGAAAGTCGCGGAGCAGATCAAGAAAGAACAGGATCGCAAGCGCGAAGCAGCAGAGCAAGCTGAAGGCGGCAAGGTATCCGGAAAACTGGTGGACAAACTGAAAGAGTTGGCCGAATTGCGAAAAGAAGGGCTCATCAGCGAGGAAGAGTACGCGGCCATGAAGAAAAAACTCATTGGCACCCTGTAAATGCAGGTCTGAGTGCCGGGTTTAACGTTCCATTTTGATTTTCACGTGCAATCGCCGGGGGTTTATTTTCCACACTCCCTAACTTTGGCCGTTTCAGATTGTTGAGCCAAAGAGAAATTCCTATGCGCCGAATGCTGTCCCGATCAAGTCTGTTCCTGGCTTTCACTGCTTTCTTTTGTCTTCTGTCCCTGTCCGGTTTTGCCCAAGGTTATCGGATTGAGGTTGAACTGGAGGGATTTGATAATGACACCCTTACCCTGGCGTACTATTTCGGAAAATCACAATACCTCAAGGACACCACTACGCTGCAAGGAGGAAAATATGTTTTCGAAGGCAGTGAAGAGCTGAAGCCCGGGGTTTACCTGGTCGTCATGCCGCCTGATAACCGGTTTATCCATCTGCTGATCACGGAGGAGGAGCAAAAATTTTCGGCCTTTTTCAATGTCAACGATGTGGTGATGACGGCGAGGTTTAAAGGGAGTAAGGACAACCAGATCTATTATGACTATTTACGGGAACTCGAATTTCGCAGGTCCCGTGCGGATGAGCTGCGCCAAAAGTTAGCCAGTGATTCACTGGTCACCGATGCTGAACGGGATGAACTTGCAGCGATTGATGCGGAGGTCAAGAAGATACAGGAAAATGTAGTCGCCCGGTATCCGGCTTCCTTGACAGCGATGCTCATCAATGCCAACAAGGAAATTGAGATCCCCGAGTACCCGGAGTTAAGCGAAGAAGATCGCCGTCAGAAGCAATATGAATTTTACAAAGCACATTACTTTGATCATTTTGACCTCTCGGATCCTCGCGCCATCCGGACGGGCATGATGCAAAACAAGATTGATTTTACCTGGAAAAACTCAACTACCCATTCCCGGACAGCCAGATCGTAGCCATGGATTATATTCTTGGTCAGATCGGGGACAATAAGGAAGCCTTTCAATACTATCTCGTCACCTTTCTCAATGAATCGGCCAAGTCCAAGCGTATGGGCATGGATGCCGCGTATGTGCACCTGATTGATACGTACTATGCGAATGGTATGGCAACGTGGGTAGATAGCCTTCAACTGGAGAAACTGAAATCGCAGGCAGATGCCACACGACCACTGCTCATCAATAAAATCGCGCCTGACCTGCGGTTTCAAAAAGAAAGTGGTGAAACCGTCACTATTCATGGCATTGATTCCGAATATACAGTGCTCTTTTTCTGGGATCCGGAATGCGGTCACTGCAAGAAATCCATCCCGGCGATCATTGAGTTTTACAACAACTACAAAGACAAAGGCGTTGAGATCCTCGCGATCTGTACCAAAACAGGCAGTGACATTTCATCCTGTTGGGAAACCATCCGGGAAAGAGGAATGGACATCTGGGTGAATGCGGCGGATCAATATTTGCGAAACCGGTATAAAACAGTTTACGACATCAAGACGACACCTCAGATCTTTGTCCTCGACGAAAACAAAAAGATCATCGCGAAGAAAATCGCCGGTGAAGATCTGCCGAATGTAATGGAAGAAGTATTCCGCATTCAACGTGAAAACGCCACAGGTTCTAAATAAAATCGCGCGCGTCAGTTGATTCGAGATAGCGCTGGATCGCAGACCAGGCAGCTGAAAAGGACATCAGGGTGCCCAGCGCAATAATAAATACCAGCCCGATAATCACCATGTCCAGGTTGGACGCGAAAATGGAATAATCGGTGATATGGCTGATCCACAATAACACCAACAAAAATCCGATCGCGGCTACCAGGATTGAAAAGCTGCTCATCTTCAGGACTTCCGAAATAAACGGTTTTCGAATATAGGCTCGCGTGGCCCCGACCAGTGACATGGTGCGGATGTGATAGCGGTGTTGCATGATATACATCCGGATCTGGTGATGGATCATGACCAGGATAAGCAGGATAAGGATGCCCCCGATGGCGCCAATCAGCAGGGATACATTTTTCAGCCAACTGCGCATCGATTGGTACAGATCGGATGGATAATGGAAACCGGTCACGCCATCAATGGATGTGATTTGGTCTGAAAGCGATTGGATAATGGTCGTATCCACCTGCGCGGATTCCAGTTTAAACCTGTATGAACCTGTAAAGGGATTGATCATTGTATCCGGTAATGCGGTGGCCCCCAATTCCTTTTGCATGATCTCCATCGCTTCTGCCTCCGAGACATACCGAAGGGAGGAGAGCCCTTCCACCTGTTGCAACTGAGCCCTGATCGAATCCAGCCCTGCCTTGCTCAGACCCGGCTCGCATTCCACGAGGAACTCGATATTTTCCTTGAACATATCCTCCCATCGATCTGAAAACCAGAACGTGCAGACAAACAGGCTGCCCAGCAACAGGAGAATGGCCAGGCTCCAGACCGTGAGCCAGTAATAGGGCGTGTATGTAAAGGAAAATGATTTCAAACCGGCCCAAAGGTAATGCACGGTGACCACACGCCAAGAACCCCGGACCGGAATGCTGAGCGGTGGATTTCGTATTTTAGCGCCCTCAAGAAAAAAAGCACTTATGGCCAGAGAGTTAGCCTTGCGGGACGCCATCCGGGAAGGAATGATCGAGGAAATGCGTAGGGACGATACCGTTTTCCTGATGGGGGAGGAAGTCGCTGAGTATAACGGCGCGTACAAGGTCAGTAAAGGGATGCTGGAGGAGTTTGGCGCCCGGCGGGTGATCGATACGCCCATTGCAGAATTGGGCTTTGCCGGAATCGGTGTCGGGGCCGCCATGAATGGTCTCCGTCCGATCGTGGAATTTATGACGTGGAATTTCGCAGTCCTGGCTTTTGACCAGATCGTCAATAATGCAGCGAAAACGTTGAGTCAATCCGCCGGTGATTTTGGCTGTCCGATCGTGTTTCGAGGCCCCAGCGGTTCTGCCGGTCAACTGGCGCAACAACATAGCCAGATGTTTGAATCCTGGCTGGCCAATTGCCCAGGGCTCAAAGTGATCAGTTGTATCGATCCGGCCGATGCCAAAGGCCTCATCAAATCCGCTATCCGGGATAATGACCCGGTCTGCATGATGGAGAGTGAACAGATGTATGGCCTGAAAGGAGAGGTGCCTGAAGAAGAATACCTGGTGCCCATCGGCAAAGCCGCCATTCGCCGGGAAGGTAGCGACGTCACCATCGTTTCCTTCAACAAGATGATGGAAGTGGTCAAGAAAGCTGCGGAAGAACTGGAGAAAGAAGGAATTGATGCCGAAGTTATTGACCTGCGCACCATCCGGCCGCTTGATTATGAAACCGTGATCAGATCCGTGCAAAAAACAAACCGCCTGGTTGTGGTGGATGAATCCTGGCCATTCGCCGGCGTTTCAGCTGAAGTGGCTTATGCAGTGCAGAAACATGCGTTTGACTATCTCGACGCGCCGGTCACGCGGATCAATAGCGCGGATACTTCTTTGCCTTACGCGCCAACCTTGGTGGAAGCCTATTTACCCAATCCGGAGCGCGTGATCAAAGCGGCGAAAGCCGTTTTATATAAATTGTAAAGGAATTAACTGCAATTTATTTGGTAGGAGACAGGGGCGTGTTGCACCTGCCCGTCAAGCGTAGGTTCAACCTACGCTTATCCTTGTCATCAGTAATCGGTGATCGGATAGTGCCCATTGTTGGCGTCCCCGCCGAAAATATTGCGAAGGATTATTTTCTGAAGCAATCGCAGGTGTTTCCTATTCAATGCCAATACATCTCCCTTCAACTTCAACTTCAACTTCTACCTCTACTTCTACTTCAACTTCGAATGCTCGCTATTCGGAATTCGTTATTCATCACACGTTAAACCTGAAATGCATAACGTCCCCATCTTTCACAACATAATCCTTTCCCTCCACCGCCATCTTCCCGGCTTCTTTCACCGCGGCTTCGCTGCCTAACCGGATATAGTCATCGTATTTGATGACCTCCGCGCGGATAAACCCTTTTTCAAAATCCGTATGGATCACACCCGCGGCCTGCGGAGCTTTGCTGCCTTTGCGCACAGTCCAGGCGCGCACTTCTTTTTCGCCGGCCGTGAAATACGTGATCAGGTTGAGCAGATCATAAGCGGCGCGGATCACCCGGTTGACGCCGGGTTCTTCAAGTCCCATTTCCTGCACAAACTCCATCCGCTCTTCCAGTGTATCCAGGGAAGCGATTTCCGCCTCAATGGCCGCACTGATGCAAAGCAGGCCTGCGCCTTCGTTTGCGATCGCCTCTTCCAGTTTTTTCGAATAGGCATTGCCGGTAGTGGAGGCTGCCTCTTCCACATTGCATACGTAGAGGACAGGCTTTGCGGTCAGCAGCATCATTTCGCGCATGAGATCCGCCTGCTGGTCAGGCACCTCATAACTGCGCGCCGGTTTTCCCGCGGAAAGATGCGTGACCAGGCCCTGGATGAATTGCACGATCTCGACTTCCTCTTTCTTCCCACTTTTAGCGGCCTTTGCAGCGCGATCCAATCGCTTTTCAACCGTTTCCAGATCTTTCAGCCCGAGCTCGGCGTCAATGATCTCTTTATCCCGCACCGGATCAACATTCCCATCCACATGGACCACGTTGTCATCATCAAAACATCGAACAACATGGAGGATAGCGTCGACTTCCCGGATATTGGCGAGGAACTGGTTGCCTAACCCTTCACCTTGCGACGCGCCTTTGATCAGGCCGGCAATGTCGACGATATCAACCGTCGTGGGAACAATGCGCTGCGGCGTGATGAGCTTTGCGAGCTCATCCAGTCGCGGATCAGGGACGGTGATGACCCCGATATTCGGTTCCTTGGTGGCAAACGGATAATTCGCCGCCAAAGCCCCGGCAGAGGTCAGCGCATTGAACAATGTGGATTTCCCGACGTTCGGTAATCCGACAATGCCACATTTCAAGCCCATAGTTCGTTCAGTTAATCAGCCCGGAATAAATTAAGGGCGCAAAGATAGTATTCTCCTCACCGCCCCGAAGGCTCGCCATGAATTATCTCGCACACGCGTATCTCTCGCCGGACAACCCGGAAATCCTGATGGGCAACCTGTGGGGTGACCTCGTGCGTCCACGCGATTATCCTCATCTCGAACCTGCCATTCTGGAAGGCGTGCGGTTTCACAAACGTATTGATGCGTACACGGATCAGCACCCTTCCGTCCAGGCCATCCAGGATCTCCTCCGGCCCTATCAATCAAAGTATACTCCCGTTGTGGTTGACGTGCTGATGGATTATGTGCTGTCAACGCATTGGCACAAACACAAAGCGGAATCACTGGAAGATTTTTGTGCGCGGTGCTATGCCGTGGTCAGACAACTGTTGGATAAGATACCCGAAAGGGTGCATCCTCGCATCGAACGGATGCTGGAACATCGTTGGCTGGAGTCGTGCAGCAACCGTGACCGGATGCAAAACGCGCTGCGAATGCTAAGTCGTCGTGCTTCTTTTGCAAATCAGATTGAACACGCTCTGATCCCGTTTGAAAAATATCAGACCAAGATCGAATATCATTTTGAAAAATTCTTCGCGGATATCCAGGCGTATCTCAGCCCTCAAAGTTCAGGCTGATCGTAAACGTCCTCGAAAACACTTTTTCCAATACAGTTGATTGCGCCAACTTGTTGTTATAGATCAGGACATTCCCGATCCCGTGCGAGTATTTGATCTCCGGGGAGAAGATGAAGAACGGAAAGAAGAACTGACACCCCGCACCCACTTCGAGGGAAAAGTCATGCGGCGATATCCGCACAATCCGGTTGGCCTGTTCTTTTCGAATGCCTGCGTTGCTCGCGACATCATAGGTGTATTTCACCCCACCCAACACAAACACGCGCATGTCATGGAAGGGCTCGGATTTGAACCGGACCTGGAACGGCGCTTGCACCAGCACACTTTCAATATCGCGGATCTGCTCCACTTCATTGTCCGTGCTCAGGTAATACAGTTTTCGACCCACAAATGAGAAGCCCGGTAAAAAGCGGAAGTCAAAGTATTCCCCCAATTTCATATTCGCCACTACCGATACATTCAACCCGGGTCCGCCAAGACCTTCCGTAATATTGAAACTGTCGTTGAGAATAAACCGTTTGGAATGCGCGACCTGGAAATCGGAATTGTTGTATCCGAAAGTCAGACCGAAGTAATACGGCTTACTATTGAAGGAGCGGAAATTATGATTGCCCTTGCTCACCTGTCCGGAACTCATGACTGGAAAAAACCAGCTGCACGACAGGATCAGGAGGAGGGTTTGTACGCGAGGTAAATGGCGCATATGCCGAGTGATAAGGATTGATACGATGGCCGTTCAAAACCGGCCTGGATGAGTTGATCTTCGAATTGTTCAAAATCAGGGAAGGCCTGCACGGATTCAAATAAATACCGGTATGCCTTTCCGTCGCCTGAGGTCACTGCCCCTATTAACGGCAGAATGTGCTTGAAGTATATGTGGTAGAGCTGCCGGAACGGAAAAATCCGGGGTTTGGTGAATTCCAGGACCATAAACGGCGCGCCGGGACGTAATACACGGTTTATCTCTTTTAACCCGGCTTGCAGATTGGCGAAGTTCCGGACGCCGAAAGCAACGGTCACCGCGTCAAAGCGCAGGTCAGGAAACTGAATGTTCTCCGCATCGCCCTTGAGGAACTGGATCTTGCTCTGCAGCCCGGTTTTCTTCTCGTCCAGTCGTTTCTGTGCGATATCCAGCATGCCCTGGGAAAGATCCAGCCCGATCAATTCCGCCGGTTTTAAAATGGAATCAGACATAAACACCAGGTCGCCGGTACCGGTCGCAATGTCAAGGATGTGCTGCGGATTATGGGGCTTGAGCCTCGACAGCGCTTTTTTCCGCCACCGGATGTCAATGCCCAGGGAAAGCACCCGGTTGAGCAGGTCGTATCGACCGGAAATCCGGTCAAACATGTGCTCGACTTCCTGCTTTTTGTCCTGGTCAGGGGTGTGATATGGTTTTACTTCCGTCAAACGCCTGCAAAAATAGAGATATGCGCCGATAAATCCGTATCTTTGCATGTCTTAATCGATATGATTTTGTTATTCATATATGTCTGATAGTCATAAAGTTATCCCGATAAGTATTGAGGAAGAGCTGAAGAGCGCGTACATCGATTATTCAATGTCCGTGATCATCTCCCGTGCCCTTCCGGATGTCCGTGACGGACTGAAACCTGTCCATCGCCGCGTATTGTACGGTATGAGCGAATTGGGGCTGGGCTATAACCGCCCGTTCAAGAAATCAGCCCGTATCGTGGGCGAGGTTTTGGGTAAATACCACCCGCATGGCGATACCGCAGTGTATGACTCCATGGTCCGCATGGCGCAAACCTGGTCATTGCGGTATCCGCTGGTCAATCCCCAGGGGAATTTCGGCAGTATGGACGGCGACAGTCCCGCGGCAATGCGATATACCGAGGCTCGCCTGGAGCGAATCGCTGATGAACTCCTGGGCGATATTGACAAAGAAACTGTTGATTTCCAGCTCAATTTTGACGATTCACTGGAGGAACCCACGGTATTGCCGGCCAAGATCCCACAACTGCTCATTAATGGCACTAGCGGGATTGCTGTCGGTATGGCCACAAATATGTTGCCCCATAACCTCACCGAGGTTGTTGATGGGATCAATGCAGTATTGGCCAACCGGAGATCAGCCTCGATGAATTGATGAAGATCATCAAGGCGCCGGATTTCCCAACCGGCGGGATCATCTATGGTCTGGACGGTGTGCGGGAAGCCTTTGAAACCGGCCGCGGTCGTGTGGTGCTTCGGGGTGTTGCCGATATCCAGGAAGGGCCGCATGGCAATGATGTGATCATCATCAAGGAAATACCTTATCAGGTCAACAAGGCAAACCTGGTCAAAAGCATCGATGAGCTGAGAGCCACTGAAAAAGTGAAAGGCATCTCTTCCGTCCAGGACGAATCCAATCGCGAAGGCTTGCGCATCGTCGTCGAACTGAAACGGGATGCGATGGCCAGTGTCGTGCTGAGTCAGTTGTATAAATTTTCGCAACTGCAGACGAGCTACGGCATCAATAATATTGCCCTGGTCGGTGGTCGCCCGAAAACACTCGGACTGCGCCAGCTGATCGATGAGTTCATCACCTTCCGGCTCGAGGTCATCACCCGCCGTGCCCGGTACGAACTCCGAAAGGCCGAAGAACGGGCACATATCCTTGAAGGGTTATTGATCGCCCTGGATCACCTGGATGAAGTGATCAAGTTGATCCGTGAATCGAAAACCGTTGAGGATGCCCATGAAGGCTTGACCAAGCGTTTCCAGCTGTCTGACGCACAGGCCAAGGCCATCCTGGAAATGCGCCTGCAACGACTGGTCGGCCTGGAGCGACAGAAGATCAAGGAAGAATATGACGCCTTACTGAAAACCATCGAAGACCTGAAAGACATCCTGGCCCGTGAAGAACGCCGCAAGGAGATCATCAACCAGGAGCTCAATGAGGTCAAGGAGAAATACGGAGATGAGCGACGCACCCAGATCGCACTGACGGACGGAGAGATCAGCATCGAAGACATGATCCCGGATGATGACATGGTCATCACCATCTCCCACCTGGGGTATATCAAGCGCACCAATATTTCCGAATACCGGAAGCAGGGTCGCGGTGGGAAAGGTTCGCGGGGAAGTAAAACTAGGGATGAAGATTTTATCGAACACATCTTTGTCGCCAGCGCGCATAACTATCTCTTCCTGCTGAGCGAACAGGGCATTTGCTACAAGCTTCGCGTATTCGAAATTCCCGAAGCGGCAAAGACATCACAAGGTCGTGTGCTTCAAAACCTGATCGAACTTCCAAAAGAAGACAAGATCAAGGCCTATATTATTATCAAGGACCAGGAGGACAAGAAATTCACCCAAAGCCACTATATTTTCTTCTGCACCAAAAAGGGTACTGTCAAGAAAACCCTGGTGGAAGATTATGCGAACTCCAGGACATCCAAGATCCGGGCGATCAATATCAACGAAGGCGATAGCCTGATTGACGCGCGGTTGACAGATGGCACCTGTGAAGTCGTCCTGGCCAATCGAATGGGATACGCCGTTCGCTTCCACGAATCTGATGTACGTGTGATGGGGCGGACCGCTGCCGGGGTAAAAGGAATGACGCTCCAGGGAGACAAGGATGAAGTGGTGGGCATGCTCGCCATTCCGGAAGCGGACAAGGAATCAACGATCCTGGTCATATCGGAAAACGGTTACGGCAAGCGCTCCGAACTTGAGGAATACCGGAAAACGAAGCGTGGTGCAAAGGGCGTCGGCACCTTGAAGATCACGGACAAAACAGGTCACCTGATCGGCATCCGTGCGGTGAAACCACAGGATGATGTCATGATCATCAATCATTCCGGCGTGACGATCCGTACACCGGTCGACGAGATCCGGGTGATGGGACGTCGCACGCAAGGCGTGATCCTGATTGACCTGGGCGATGACGATTCGATCGCTGACATTACCGTGGTGAGGAACGAAGATGAGGCCGAAGACGTTACAGAAGAGGTCCTCCCGATAGAGGATGCGCACCTGGAAGAAGAATAGCCATGAATGGGGTGACCAGGATTCAAACGCTGAAGACCAAACACCCATTTAAATTCCATTAGCTTAATTTTAACATTACCAAAACATAATCAACAGGGCTGGAACGTCTTATTGGGGACAGCGGTATTCAGACCAGATTAAACAACTTATAACCCGAATGCAATGAAGAACTTGTTTTTTTTACTGTTGGCCATGGTGATCACCGCCGGCCTCCAGGCACAGGAGCCGGATAAGGATATCAAGAAAGCGGCTCGACTCCTGGGCACGTACAATCTTGACCCGGAAGGTGGTGCGGACAAACTGGATGAAGCTATCTCCCTGGCGACTTCCGCCATCAAGGATGCCACAGTGAAGGCCGATCCGGCCTCCTGGCAGACCTACGGCGAAGTGCACCTCGCCGCGATGGAACGCGATGTGAAGAAAATGGTACTGGATGCCGAAGCTCCGATCACCGTTCCGGATGCTGCTGCCAATGCCTATAAAGGCTTCAAAATGGCAGCTGAACTCGCGCAGAAATCGTATCACACCAAAGACGCCATGAAAGCCCTTTCGGCCGCCCTGCAGAATATCTACTTCATGGGCTCGGCCCTTTTTCAGGCCGGGAATTACCAGGCTGCCTATGAGGCCTTCAAGGCCACTTATGATGGGTTCAACCTGGTGAGCAAAAACAATGAGCCTACAAATTTTGATCCCGCCGAGCACCCCAAAGCGCTATACTATAGCGGGCTCTGCGCGCAGCAGGCCGGGATGAACCAGGAGGCCAAAATGGCTTTCCAGTCCCTTGTCGATGCCGGAAATGCGGCCCCGGAAGTGTATGAGGCTTTGATCGGTTTGTCTCAGGATAACCCCGCTGAAGTCGAAGCCCTCCTGGAAGCCGCCCGCAAAAAATATCCGGACGATGTGGCCTTACTCTATGCCGAGATCAACCATTATCTCCAGAAAGGCGAAATGGAAAACCTGATCGCCAAGTTGAAGAAAGCGCTTGAACTGGAACCCAATAATGTTTCTGTCTATGTCACCCTGGGCCAGGTCTACGATAAATTGTATGCTGACAATATTGCGACTGATCCCGAAGCCGCCCAAACCTATTTTGACGAGGCGCTGTCATACTATCAGCGGGGACTGGACATCAACAAGGAAAGTTTCGACGCGGTGTATAGTATCGGTGCACTCTGGTATAATAAGGCCGCCGGTTTTTCAGTGAAACTTAACGAACTCTCGGATGATTATTCAGCCGAAGGCACCCGTAAGTATGAAGCGATCAAGACGGAAATGGATGCCACATTTGAAAAGGCACTCCCGTTTTTCTTACGGGCTGAAACCTTGCAGCCCAATGATTACAACACACTGCTTGCGCTCCGGGAGATCTATGCGCGCCAGGAAAAATATGACCTGGTCGAGGAGTACAAAAAGAAAATTGAAGCGCTCGGTAATTAATCCGGCGCCCGATCACATCAAGCCTCCGGTCATGCCAAATGCCGGGGGCTTTTTATTTTCGCCCAGCACGCATGACCTGAATGAACTATGACTGAAAAAAATTTGCCGAACCCCAGGCGTTGAACGATGTCGCCGATTTTCACCGGACATTCAATATGCCTGTCGTGGAAACGCCGGCATTGCCTGCCCCGGATCGATGCCAGCTGCGGATCAACCTACTCCAGGAAGAACTGGATGAATTGAAGGAAGCGATCGCAGATAACGACATGCTGGAGATTGCTGATGCGCTAAGTGATCTGCAGTATGTATTGTCCGGCGCCGTTCTGGAGTTTGGGCTCGCCCATAAATTCAAAGCCCTGTTTGATGAAGTGCAGCGATCCAATATGAGCAAAGTATGCCCGGATCTCGAAACCGCACAACGAACGCTGGCCTACTATGAATCAAAAGACGGTACCAGGGGATATATCAAAGAGGCCGATCACGGATTCCTTGTGTACCGCGAAGGCGATCACAAGGTGCTCAAGTCCGTAGATTATTCGCCGGCTGACCTTCGTAAGATCCTTGGTGAGTGACGAATTACGAATAGCGAACAAGGAAGGTTGAGGTGGAAGGTTGAGGTGGAAGTGTGAGGTGGAAGTGGAAGGTGAAGGGAGAAGGATAGGGTAGTGAGTAGTGAGTTGTCAATTGTGAATTGTGAATGGATCAAATTTTTGCATCAGCAAAAATTTGAATACCGATTACCGATTACATTTTTTCATAGATCCCGGCGATGCCCTGGCCCCCGCCCACACACGCGGTCACCATGCCATACTTCAGATCGCGGCGTTTCATTTCATTAAAAAGTTGGACGGACAGTTTTGCGCCGGTACAGCCGAGCGGGTGTCCAAGCGCAATTGCGCCGCCATTGACATTGACGATATCGGGATCCAGTCCGGCTTGTCGAATGACCGCGAGGGATTGTGTCGCGAAGGCTTCGTTGAGTTCAATCAGCTGGATGTCATTCAGTGTCAATCCGGCTTGTTTCAACGCTTTTGGTATGGCCGCGCAGGGACCGATGCCCATATACAAAGGATCCACACCTGCGACGCTGCATGAAACAAGACGCGTGATGGGGTCGAGATTGAGTGATTTGACCAACTCCTCACTCATCACGAGGGCAAAGGCAGCGCCATCCGATGTTTGCGAGGAATTCCCAGCGGTCACAATGCCGCCTTGTTTGAAGACCGGTCGAAGTTTGCCCAATGCTTCCAGTGAAGTGTCACGCCGCACCCCTTCATCAGCCCGAACAATATTCTTTTCACTCACTCGCTTGCCATCTGAAAACATCACGGATTCGATTTCAACCGGCACAATTTCATCATCAAACCAACCCTTGTCCTGTGCGTTGGCCGCGTTGGTGTGCGAGCGAAGTGCAAACGCATCAGCATCATCACGATTTACATTGTATTTCTCCGCCACGGCTTCCGCAGTCGCGCCCATGCTGGCCAGGTAGTTGGGCGTGGAGGAGGCCACTTTGTAGCTCGGAGCAAATTTGTACCCGGTCATCGGGATCATACTCATCGATTCCGTACCCCCGGCTATATAACAATGGCCCATGCCGGCTTTGATCTTGGCAGTGGCAATGGAAATGGTTTCAAGTCCCGAGGCGCAATACCGGTTGACCGTCATGCCCGGAACATCCTGTCCCACGGCGCGCAGGGAGATCTGGCGTCCGATCTGAAGTCCTTGCTCACCTTCCGGGTTGGCGCATCCGACAATGACATCATCAATCTGTTTTGGATCCAGCTCCGGGACCTGGGCCAGCAGATGCCTGATGATATCTACCGCGAGATCATCCGAACGGTAATTCCGGAATCCGCCTTTGCCGGATTTTCCGACTGCTGATCGATAAGCTTTGACGATATAGGGCATGTATTATTCTTTTATCAATAAACAAGTGAAATGTGCATTTGATCAATTGCGAAGCGGTTTGCCATGTTCTAGCATGTATTGGATCCGCTCCTGTGTTTTTTGTTCGCCACATAAGGAAAGGAAAGCCTCTTTTTCCAGCTCGAGCAAGTACTCCTCAGTGACCTGCTGACGACCGGTCAGATCACCACCGCACATCACCCAGGCGATCTTGTGCACGATCTTGATATCGTGTTCAGATCCAAATTTTCCCAACCTGAATTCATTCGCAAATGCATACAATGCCGCTAACCCTTCCTGGCCTAATACGGTTATATCGTCCCGCCTGATCGGCTGCACATAATCCCGGCTTAATTCGAGCACTTTCAACCTCGCTGCCGTGAGATTAAGCGGCGTATTGATGGCCACGTCATCACGTCCTTTCGCCAGGTAACCATAATCAAAGGCTTCATAGGCCGATGTGGCCACACTGGCCGTGGCAATCGTTTTACACCGGTCAATGAGTTGCGGGATAACAACTTCCCCTGATTTCATTTCATCGGATAGTCGAACCGCAAATTCTTTCGTGCCACCACCGCCGGGGATCAGCCCGACACCGGCCTCGACCAATCCGATATAGGATTCAGCGCCGGCGATCACACTGTCGCAATGCATTGACAACTCAACACCGCCACCGAACACATAGCCTTGTGTGGCAGCCACAACCGGGACTTTGGAATACCGGCAGCGCATGGATGTCTGCTGGAAAAAGTTCACCGCCATCGCCAGGTCATCCCATTCCTCCTGGTAGGCCATCATGCCGATCAGCATGAGGTTGGCGCCGACCGTGAAATTGGTGGCTTCATTGCCGATCACCAATCCTTTCCAGCCATCCTCTTCCGCGATGCGAATGGACTCATTGATGCCGCGCATGATGCCTTCACCGATCGCGTTTGATTTGCTTCTGAACTCAAGGCATAAAACACCATCCCCGATATCGTGCAGGATGGCTTCGTCGTTCTGGTACACAGGCGCCTGGTGGCGTACGGAATCCAACCTGACGACTTGCGTTGAACCGGGCACGACAGTGTATTCTCCTGTCAATGGATCGTAAACTTTCCGGAGCCCTTGATCCATTTTGTAAAACCGGGTGTGTCCGTTTTTCAACATCTCATCGACCCAGCCCGCGATCGTCAGCCCAGCCGCACGCGCTGCATCCACACCTTTCTGCAGGCCAATGATATCCCAATATTCAAACGGTCCGTATTTCCAGGCGAAGCCGGCTTTCAACGCGTCATCAATGCTGTAGACATGGTCGGCGATCTCCGGGATACGATGACTGACATAGGAAAACAAACCCACCAGGTGCTGCCGGATCAATTGTCCGCCCGCGTCATCTGCATCAAACAAAGCCTGGACCCTTCGCGGTGTGTCTTCAATCTGTTTGGACAATGACAGTGAAGGCAGATTGACTTTTGGCGGCTCTTCGTATTCATGTGTCTTCAGGTTCAGGGATAAAAATTTTGTTTTACCCTTTTCATCTTTTCCGTCACCCTTTTTGTAAAAACCTTGTCCCGTTTTCTGACCGAGAAAATTATTGTCCAGCAAATACTGCATATAGCCCGGCACATTAAACGCGTGCGCCTGCTCGTCCTCCGGACAGTTTTGCTGAATGCCTTTCATGACTTTGACGCCGGTATCATGTCCCACGAGGTCAGCCAGGCGAAATGTCCCGGTATTCGGGCGACCCAATGCAGGTCCGGTGAATTTGTCGACGACTGAGATCGGCAGATCCAGTTCTTCGGTCAGTTGAAACAAGCGAGCCATACTGTAAACACCCACCCGATTAGCAATGAATGCCGGTGTGTCTTTGCACAAGACTGTTTGCTTGCCCAGGTACCGACTACCGAAATCCATCATGAATTCCACCAGTTCAGGCTTCGTATCCGGCGTAGGTATGATCTCCAGCAAACGCAAATAGCGGGGCGGATTGAAGAAGTGTGTGCCCAGGAAATGCTGTTTGAAGTCATCCGAACGTCCGGCGGCCAGCATGTGGATCGGAATGCCGGATGTGTTGGACGTGATGATCGTTCCGGGTTGACGGTATTGTTCCACTTTTTCAAAAAGCGACTGCTTGATGTCCAGCCGTTCAACTACCACCTCGATGATCCAGTCGCAACCGGATATTTTTTTCAGATCATCTTCAAAATTGCCAACGGAGATGCGATTGACAAACGCGGCATGATAGAGTGGGGCGGGTTTTTGTTTGATCGCTGTAGCCAATGCCTGTCTGGCGATCTGGTTGGGATCCGGAGAATCGTCAGTAGATTTCAGATCCAGCATGATAACTTCAAACCCGGCATTCGCCAAATGGCAGGCAATCCCTGAGCCCATAACCCCTGAACCCAGGACAGCAACTTTTTGAATGTGATACATGAATATCGAAATGACTTGACGGGAAAGATAGGGGAAAGCAGGATTTTCCATCCAGCGGCCCGGGAATGCCCCAATGCTTTGTGAGTTTGAAGGGGCTAATTTTATATATTAAAAAATTTTATAATGTGATAACAAAGCCCTAATTTTACATCGTGGTGTACCAAGTGGGTCGCCAGCACGTTTTTATTCACAGCGCAACCGCACGTATGGCCAGTCTAGACGGACTTTTATCATCAAAAGAAAACACAGCCACCGGCAAGGGCTGGATTGTGAGCCTGATCACGCACATTTGCCTACTGGCGCTCCTCTGCATTCCCATGTTGATCCAGCGGATCCCTCCGCCGGAAAGTGAAGGGTTGCTGGTGAATCTTGGGTTGCCCGACCAGGGAGAAGGGACCACCACCCCCAAAGGGGAGACGGATGAAGTGACCCCTGAGCCCGCGCCCGCCTCGTTTGACAAACCCTCTCCACCGGTGTCGAGCAAAACGCCGGATCGACCCACCACCAAAATGACCGCGATGACCAGCACCGAAGACAGCCCGGTGACGGCCTCCACCGCAGATACCCGCAAGAAAGCGGAAGCGGATGCCCGCAAACGGCAACAGGAAGAAGAAGCAGCCAGGCAGCAGGCCGCGTATCAGCAAACCAAGAAAACCTACGGCGATCTCTTTGGCTCCGGCGGAAAAGGAAATACAGGTAAACCCGGTAGCCAGGGTGATCCAAACGGCGATCCGAACAGCAATATTCTCGAAGGGATCAGTAGGGGAAGCGGACGTGTCGGCGGTGGCCTTGGAAGTCGAGGCGTTTTACATGAACCCACCATCAATGACCGGTCGCAAAAAACAGGTATCGTGGTGATCAGTGTCTGTGTCGACAAGAATGGTAAAGTCATCAAAGCGGATTACACACAAAGAGGTTCAACGACCACAGACTCCGAGCTCAAGGAAATCGCCCGAAAGGCCGCGCAGCAATTCAAGTTCACCCCGAGTGACATCGAGGAGCAATGCGGTACCATTACGGTAGACTTTAAGGTTCGAGGTTAACCGGTTCCAGCCGAGGCAATCCGGGGATGTCTTTTTTCGTTTTCCAGGAGTATTCCATAATTTACTGGTGAATCCAAATGCCTATGAACAGGAATGCCTGCGTGCTGTGCTTATTGAGTCTTGCGCTCTTTTTTTCCTGCGCTAAATCTTCTTTTGAATCACCCGCCGAAGCCTTTGTGGCCGGGGGCAAATCAGAATTCCTCATCTCGGTGAACTATATCAGTTGGACCGGCGGTGCTTGCGCGGATGGCTGCGGGGCGGAAGCAAAGGAAATGGTGACGCCGATCCCCGATGCATCCGTGGATTTATATCTCGGACAGGTTTCGATGAATGATGTGGCAGGTTCACCGGTGTTAGCTTTACGTACTGATCAGCAGGGCAATGTGCTCATGGAGTCCCTGGTGCCGGATCGGTATACGATCGTCGTTCATACCTTGCTGGGTACACTCAGTCGTACCATCGAGGCAGAAGCCGGCGTGCGGAAACGTGTTGATTTCAATTATTGATCCTGCTTGTGCGATTATTCCCGCACCCCTCACTTGCTGGTTGGTTTGCTGACCAGGAGTTCGCCTATCTTTGTGATCCAGGCAGAATTATCGGGTGAATATGAAAATCAAGCGGGTTCTTACACCAGGGTTTTGGGTCATGATGACCCTGATCATCATTTCAAATGTGGCGCAGGCCCAGATCTTTCCGGGTTTGACCGGGCAAGAACTTGTCGAATCCCTCCAGTCTGAATTCACACCCGGTGTCTTGTTGACGGATGCGCAGGCCAAGGATACTCTCTATGCGGTGGTGTTCAATAATGAGGATTCCGTCTATTGCATGTACACGGGGCTCACCCGGTATTTGCCGCCAGGCGAGGATCCTTCTCAATGGCTATTCGGTACGGGTACAGAGACGGTTTCCATGAACCTTGAACACGGATGGCCTCAATCCAAAGGGGCAGGAGAAGGCACGATGGGGAATCGGGACATGCATCATTTATTCCCATCCCGCACAATGGTGAATTCGTTCCGCGCAAATCATCCGTTTGATGAAATTCAGGATGCGCAGACAACACGATGGTTTTATAAAGACCAGGAGATGACGCAGATCCCTGCCTCCAATATTGATGCGTACAGTGAATACCGGAATGGCGCGTTTGAACCGCGCGAGTCCGTCAAAGGTGATGTGGCCAGGGCTATGTTTTATTTCTGGACCATCTACCGGGAGGATGCGCTCACCGCGGCCCCCACTTTTTTCGAGATCCAGCAGGAAGATCTCTGTGCCTGGCACCAACTTGATCCGGCCGATGCGGAAGAACTGGATCGCACGATGCGGATTGCCGCATACCAGGATGGAAAACTCAATCCGTTTGTCCTCGATTGTTCGCTTGCGCAACGCGCCTATTGTCCGGACCTGGAAAAATGCACCAGTCTGAATACTGAAGACGGTTCCCACAAAAGACCGGATGGAATATTGAGGATCTTGCCGGACGGATTTTCGCTTCGCGATCATGTTGAAGGAAAATGGGAAATCACCGTATTTGATATGTCCGGTCGAAAAATATATGCTTTTGCCTTGCAGGGTTCGACTGTCGTACAAAAGCCGGATCTTCCTTCCGGACTCTACCTGTTTTCTTCCGCTAATGGACAGGAGATCATCTCGGAGACACATTTTGTCATTGAGCCGTGAACATCAATCAACGCTGGTAATGAAACGCATGTGCCTTTCGGTTTTTCTTTTCCTCTGCATAAGCTTTGGTGCAGCACTTGCGCAGCAGAAACAGATGGCACTGGTGGGAGGTACGTTGATCGATGGTTTCGGTGGAAAGCCTTTGCAAAACAGCGTCATCCTCGTTGAAGGAAACATCATCACCGCTGTTGGTCAGGTCGGACAATTACCGATACCTGAAGAAGCTGAAATCATTTCCACAGAAGGGATGTCGGTCATGCCAGGCTTATGGGATATGCATGTGCATCTCATGATCAACGGACATGCGAATTATTCCTATTGGGATAAAAGTATCCACCGTTATTCAAGTCTGTCATCATGCCGGCATCGGCGCACCAACTCCTGATGGCCGGGGTGACCAGCGCACGTGATCTTGGCGCACCGTTAGAAGATATTATCGAGGTGCGCGACAGGATCAATCGGGGTGAGATCCCCGGGCCGACGCTCTATGTTTCTGGACCGTTTTTACAGCACGAGCCATATCCCGGGACAGAACAATTCCGATGGGGCATTTCAGGCGCAGATGATGCACGATTGAAAGTACGTCAGCTGGCCGAGGCAGGAGTGGATTGTATCAAACTGGTCGACCAGGATCAAATGACATTTGCCGAGGTGGAGGCATTGGTGCAGGAAGCGCATCAACATAACCTGAAAGTGGTGGCTCATGCGCATCGTCCGGAAGAAATCCGGATCGGATTGCGGGCCGGTGTGGATTGCTTTGAGCATACCGGATTGGCTTCCGCGCCGGAGTACCCGGAAGATGTGTTGAAACTGATCCGGGAGCGAACGGCGCAGATGAACCTGGGGCCACTGTTCTGGTGTCCCACTGTTGAAGGATTATTCAATTACGAGTATACCCGCGACAATCCGGAGAAACTGGATGACCCATCCTGGCACTTGGGATTGCCCGATTCCATTATCCTGGATATTCGCCAATCGATTCTTCACCCGGGTCAGTTGCCCTATTTTCAGATGACCTCTATCCGCAAACCAACGCTTGCGACCAAGATCAGGCAATTGCAGGAAGCCGGGGTCGTGTTACTCGTTGGGACGGACAGCGGGATCCCGATGAAATTTCACTCCCAATCCACCTGGAATGAACTTGACGTCTGGGTCAACGAGTTTGGTATAGATCCGTTGTATGCGATCAAGTCAGCAACCTATTGGCCTGCAGTGTGGATGGGGGTGAGTGATGCAGTGGGGACGGTCAGCCCGGGTAAAATTGCGGATATCGTTGCGGTCAGGGGCGATGTGCTTCGCCATATTGACCTGCTCCAGGGAGTGGATCTGGTCATCAAGAATGGCGTCCGGGTCCGCTGATCCCGAAAAATTTTCATCCGTATAAAAAATTTACAGAGGAATTTTATTTGCCATTTTGGCCGGACAGGCAAATAATCACCGTGTGGTCTCAATCCGAAAAATCGTATATTAATTATTGACATATCACTGATTATCAACCACATGCCAATCTGTGTTAAAGTATCTTGGTAAGAAAATTTTACTGCAAAATGGAAGCCCAAAGGGATATTCCAGCCCGCTGATGGGGGGTGGATCAGGGTTGGGAAGGGGTGAATAATTGCTGGCACAAATGCTTGAAAATTAGGAGCATTATGGTTACTTTTGACGTGCATAGGTTTTCCCCCACCCAAGAGAATGTTCACACACCACCAACACACTATTTCTTGAGATAATTAATTTAATTCAGGATAACTGCCGCACTCATGACACCGTTCCATCAGCCGACTCTTTGGCTGGGAAGCCTCACCAAAGTGAATCGCCGTCCCTCTGCGACATTGGGAATCTATTCCTTTTGTCTCCTCAGCCTGCTTTTAATGTCCACTACATCCGATGGGCGCTCAGCCCGTCCTGGTACCTTCAACAAAGCCAATGCTCCCGCTTTGATTGATACGGTTGTGACCGTACGTTTTGCCAATCCCACCTATGATTGTAACACAAACAAATTGTGTGTTGACATTCAGTTTCAGTCCAATTATCCGAGCATACGCATGTTTGGCATGAATGTCCGGATGTTGTATGACGATTCGAAATTGGAATTTTCAAATTTCACAGGGTTTGTGGGATCCTACGGTGCCGTTGCACCCAATCCACCGGATAAGTTTACGGGCTCTGCAACGTATGGAATTAACTATTTCGGGTTTACCGGTGCTGCTGAATTTTTGAACGGAGCGGTCCAGTTGAACAACACTAACGCTACGCCGATCTTCATTTCGACAACTGGCTGGACCAAACTGTTCAGTATGTGCTTCACTGTAGAAGAATCCTGGCCCAGTATGGCGCAGACCTGTCCTCCGCTGGTATGGGATCTGGAGCAGAATCCTGCCCTTGGAAGTTTTCTTCCCGGCTCTGAAGGGATGCTGATCACCATTTGGGATGGACCAAACCAGATATCAGCTCCTATCCAGGAAGGCGTAGACCAATTCAATTGGCAATACGTAGGGTCTGGAAGTCCCCCATACGGCCAGTATGTACAGGAGACCTGTCTGTCCACGGATTGCAGCCCGACGATTTCCTGCCCCTCCAGTGTCACCATCCAGTGCGGTGATTCCACCTCGCCATCCAGTACTGGTCAGGCGACTGCTTCCAATACCAATTGCAGTGGATCACCGACTGTCACCTATACGGATGCTGTTTCCGACGAATGTCCTTTATCCCATGTGATTACCCGGACCTGGACCGCCACAAACAATTGCAGTGGTGAAGCCAGTTGCACCCAGATCATCAATGTCCAGGGCTCAGGTCTTTGTCCGTTGCTCGTCACAAACGGCAATGATTCCGGTACCGGGTCCTTGCGTCAAATTATCGGTTGTGCATCACCTGGAGATACAATTGAGTTTGCGACCACCATGGCCGGTGAAGAGATTGAGATCACATCGACCCCGATTGTATTCAGTAAGAATCTCGTGCTGCATAGCCAGATTTCCCCAAGACCAACCATTAACTCCTCCATATCCGGACTCTTTGAAATATCAGCCGGGAATACGGTGGAGTTTATCCAACTTGACATTATCAGCGGGACGAGCAGTACGAATGGCGCAGCCTTTTCAAACCTCGGGACCCTCAAATTGAATGAAGTTAATATTTACCGTAATCCCCTCCTGCCGGAAGCCAACTACCTCATCAGAAATTACCCTGGCAGCCACCTGTTTTTGTACGGTGATTGCTTTATTCAGCCACAATAGGCCAGATGCCTGGAATGCCAGGTATTGGTCCTTCCGTGCGATTTTCCCTGGATTGCCCTGAAATTGCTTATTTTTGGGCCTTCAAGTGGGGATGGACAAGGTTGAATCTCAATTGGTTGAGATTCGAGGTTATTATGCCGCCGGTGTTACCTCCCGAGCCGGTGTACCCGATAGAATATTTCCCCCACCTGATAGATTTTATGGTCAAGTAAAACCCTTTTGTGTCGGAAAAGATAGTCCTGGTCGGACCGATTCAAAAAACACCCAAAGATACCAACGTGAATACCCGACTTGCACACGTTTTTAACCTGGCGGTTCTATGGCTGCTGGGATTATCAGGTGCTTCAACCCAACTGGAGGCCCAGGTTCCGACTATCACCGCCCGGTTTGCCAACCCGGAGTATTCCTGTGAAACTGAATTGTATTGCGTCGATGTGGAGTTCCTGGCGGACACGCTCGATCAGGAAATTTTCGGGATCAATATGCGATTCTTTTACGATGATGAATTACTGGAACTGGATGGTTTTTATGACTTTGAGGGAGGATACGCGTTAACAGCATTGCCGCCTATCACTCAATCTCCTCCTGGCGTAGGGCACACCCTGTTCCA
>AERA01004117.1_pt1 | contig 38466 bp, 30 predicted proteins | sample 267968 | NCBI WGS metagenome assembly AERA01 (sample SAMN02954363, study PRJNA61401) | activated sludge metagenome | biome: terrestrial; feature: wastewater treatment plant; material: activated biomass; isolation source: activated biomass of an industrial wastewater treatment plant | reverse complement strand
GATCATGAAGAATGTCCGGTTATCAATAGCGGATGCTGATTATCGCCCGGCGATCGTTTTGGATGATGTCGAGCAGGCTGAGTTCAGGTCGATCCAGGTGGTGGGGGATGTGAAACGATGGCAATTGGCGATACAGGATGCGACACGGATTGTGGTGGAGGATGGGCTTTCTGTGTTGAGTATTGAATAGTACAGTGATGCAGTTCAGGTGGATATTCATATTTGGCATTGCGGTGATCATGATTGGCTGTGGTGATTCCGGTCAGCAAATGGATATAAGCTATCCGGGCCAAAGTATTGCGAATCCGGATACCATAATTGCAAATGATTTTCGGTATGGCCGTGGCGCATTGTTGTTGACTCGATTTGGCTCTCTCGACGAGTTCAAAAAAGTTGTCCAGGTCATTTATCTCCCGGATACTCTACATTTTACGTCAACCTCAAAAGCAGGTGCTGTTTTGCTTCATTACAGCATGGGCGGTACGGTAGTGAGCCAGCTTTTTGAAGGTGTCAAAGAATCCGATTTCAGTAAGGCAAGGGCAGGAGGTTTTATGGAGAGAATGAAGTTAAGCTTGAAGACACCCTATGCGCTTATCCATCGGAAAGAATTGAGGGCAATTGAATTATTGGGCAGAGTGCGGCCCGCATTGTTCGGGATTGGAGACATTGCATTTTATCACCTGGCGGAAACGATGGTGTTTAATCTTCGGGAAGAGGATCGACTGCGGATGGAGGTTTCAGATCTGGGCGAGAAAGGCTATTTGAATACATTTAACCATGTCACGGCGCAAGCTATAATGACGAGTCTTTTTTCTGAAGCTTTAGCGGATTTCGTTGCGGATGTTCATGAGCGGGAAAAAATGCCGGAATTGATTGACGGACAATTTTCAATGCGGCAGATTGAGGATATTCAAAATGGAGCAGTGGATAATTATTTGGATATAATTAATAATGAGTGGGGGCAGGAGTTGGGGAAAGATTTGAAGGAACGATTCGCGATACAACCAGAAATGCACTGGACACCTGGATTAGTATCAGATTATTTAAATGAAGTCCAAAGTTATTTTTCCTGGGCATTTGGCATTTCCTTCAGGCCGTTTACACCAACGGATGACATTGTAGTAAGGTTTGCAGGTAAATTGAACAAAGTATTACATGAAATGTAACGGAATCATCCTGGCATTACATTATTCGTTAACCACATCTTTCCGAACAAGCCAAAACAAACCTTGCATCGCATACGGTTTTATCTGGTACTGGATTTGAATGCTGTCTGCACCTGGAACATCTAAGCTGACCAATCTGCTAATCCAAAGACTATCCCTGACAACTATGTAGGGAAGTCGAGCTTGATGGAAATTCGTTTTGTTTATTATAGCGTCACTCAGAATGGCTTCTTCCAGGTCAGATCCCAGAAAGCTCGTTTCGGTCAAGTTGGCTTTTCGCAAACTGGTCTTGAATAAATTTGCATGTTGACAATTTGCCGTTTGCAGATTGGAATGATCAAGATTTGCCCAACGTAAGATACTGTTCGAAAAATCCACCTGTTTTAATTGGGCAGAACTGATGTTGGCTCCATCCAGGTTCGCGCCATTCAGGACTGCACGATTCATATAACTCCAACTTAAATTGGCACGCACCAGATTGGCACTATCGAGGATCGTATGGGATAGATTCGCGGATTCCAGATTAGCTTCCTTAAGATTTGAATGGGATAATTGTGCTTCCATAAGGTTGATACCATTCAGATCTGCACCTCGTAAATCAATTCCATTCAATCGCGCCCCACTCAGATCAGCACCCCGCAGGACCGCATCTTCAAATGTGGTTTGCTCCAGGATGCGTTGGAGCGAACCTGAATCGATATTCATTTTAGACAACATCAACAGAAGGTGCCCGCGCTCAGGACTATATAATTTTTCGGGAAATCCGTCATCGGCAAGGTAGACATGGGGCTTGAACATATAACTCATCGCCGCAATCTGGTCGATGGTCGACATGGATAATTCTCGTCCCGGACTGGAATCCAGTTCCGCCTGAACCTTTTGCAACAGCTGCGTCATTAACCCGATATGTCCGCTGATTCGGATGGACTCCGATAATCCTTTCTGCTGGGCAAGCAATTGTTTTCTGAAGGTTGCCCGCTCCCGTTGTGTTTCACTTGATTTCAGGAAAAATACGGCGAGACCCAGTCCCGTCAGTAACAGAAGTGATGAGATCAGCACACTGCCCCATGAAGATCGGGCACCAACTTTGGCTTCATGGGTTGCGCGCTCCCTGAGGTAAAAGACCATCAGGATGGCCAGCGTGAGGACAAGGCTGGCAATAAATCCACCAAGAAATGAGGAGCCGGGTTGATAAAAAGGCCAATATATCAGGCTGACAACTCCTGCGATCAGCAGTCCTGAAAGCAAACCGGCCAGGAATCTCCAGTGTATCATCCGGTTTGAGCTATGCCGGGAATGAACATCTCAAATGCCTAGGCCTGGGCCTTCGGGGTGTTGAAATTCATCGGCGGAAACTGCACATTCTGGTCTGTCTCGCTGATGGTGCCGAATTGGGCTTCAAACTTCTTGATATTGTCCGCCATCGCGCGCATTAATCGTTTGGCGTGTTGTGGCGTCAGGATGACCCGCGCTTTGACCTTGGCCTTCGGTACATTGGGCATCATGCGGATAAAATCCATGACAAACTCGGAATGAGAGTGGGATATGATCGCGAGGTTGGCATAGATTCCTTCTGCCACTTCTTCTGGCAGTTCAATATTGAGTTGTGCGGCAGGGTTCTTTTCGTCAGCCATTTCAATGACATTTTTTACTTGAGAAAAACAAAGGTATGAACCAATTCCCGAACCAAAAGTTCCGGCACAAAAAAGCCGGTGTCACAATTACGCGACACCGGCCTCATGCTGATCTATGGGGTGTTATTGCCGATCTGCCGCCTTGATCATTCCACCGATACCACTCAGATCATCGCGGAATACCCAGATCTCATCCCGAATGGAGAGCGTTGCGGTTCGCCAGATCTCCCAGATCTTGTCTGTTTCTTCACGACCATAGGTGGCTTCCATATGCTTGTCCAGCTCATGTTCCTCACCCATCCAGGCGTATTTATCGAAAAAGCTGACAATCGTCAGGTCATAAGCACCTTCGCCATCCCCGCTGGCTAACTGGTTCCAGTAGATCCCATAGGTCTCACCGGGAATCTTTTCTGTATACACCTTGTGTACTTTTTCCACGATGTCTTTTACTTCCTTCCATTTTCCACGCTCGATATCCACAAAGGTGACCAGCAGTTTGCTAATATTGAAATCATTTGGAAAACGGGAGACCGTTGGATCATACCGAATGTAATCTGCACGACCTCCGGGCATCATGTTTGCGGTAACTTTATTCCAGTCGCTGTCATGCGCGTCATCCTGTGGGCGGTTGTCCAGGGATGACCAGGGCGCAGGCCCCATCACCCACCGGTATTCACCTGAATGGGCTCCAGTAGACACCCAATAAACCCTCACCCCGTGATCTCCCGAAGCATGAAATTTTTTATTATGAGTGGCCAGCGCTTGCTCGAATGCCACCACTTTATCGGGCGCCACACGAAGTTCAACGACTTCAAATATGAGATCAGGTGCATCCTGGCCAACCAGGGTCAACGGGGCCAGCAAGAAGAGTAGAATCCATTTTTTCATACTATAGGAGATTTTAATGAAGAGATCATCCAGGAGTCCGTCGACTCATTGGAGCTCCCATAGCAAGGGCTTCTGGTAATAGTGTGGCATCAGAAAATGCCGGCAACAAGAGTAGTGGTGTGGAGAATACCGGAAGATTCGTTGAGTAAGATAAACAATTCCACTGGATACGCCTGTATTAATTTTGCAAAGGGATGAATTCAAATGTCTGTCCGTTAAAAAGCCCAAGGTCACTCATTTTTAATGCCGGAATGACAAGTAAGGCCATGAAGGACAACGTCATGAACGGGGCATGAAGCCCTGATCCCAATGTCGAACGTGTAAAATCAGTCAGGAGTTCGTATTGGTTGGCTACGCGGTATACAGGGTCAGGACTCATCAGTCCGGCAATAGGAAGCGGAAGGGTGTGCATTTGCCCATCGGTACATGCGGCAATTCCGCCTCGTGTATTGATTACGGCATTGATACAATTCATCAGATCAATATCGCTTGTGCCCACCGCGACAATATTGTGAGAGTCATGCGCTACACTCGAGGCCAGGGCGCCTTTCTTTAATCCAAATCCCTTGATCAACCCAAGTGCGGGTGCGGGGTTGGCATACCGGTTGACAACCGCAATTTTTAAAATGTCGCTGACTACATCACCTTCAAACTTCCCAGCCTTCATGCAGGCTGTTGTACCATTGGTCAGTAGTGATCCGTCGATAGCTTCTATCACTTTGGCTTCTCCTGCAATTAATTCGAGTTGCAGGGAATCAATTGTAATGGGTTTCGCTGCAAACGAGTTTATAAAATGGGTTGGGACATCAGGGAGTAAAACTTCACCTTTATCAAATGACAGGGTGCCATTGATCCAGACGTTGAGCGTCCTGAGTGCCTTCAGATCCTCCACCATGATCATGTCTGCCGGGTCGCCATTCCGTAACGTTCCGATATTCAGTCCATAATGTTGCACAGGGTTGATGCAGGCAATCCGGAGCACGTCGAATATATCATATCCCAGTTCCAAAGATCTGATGACCAACTCATTGATATGCCCACGCATCAGGTCGTCCGGATGCTTATCATCCGAACAGAACATGACGCGATCAGCATGCAAACCGATCAATGGATGCAAGGCATTATAATTTTTGGCTGCACTGCCCTCGCGAATGATGATCTTCATGCCGGCGTTGATCTTGTCGAGCGCCTCCTCCAGCGTGGTGCATTCATGGTCGGTGGAAATCCCGGCTGAAGCGTACCGCATCGCTTCCTCACCTTTTAAACCTGGGGCATGACCATCGACTGGAAGCCCCAGCGCCAGCGCTGCCTTGATCTTGTCCATTACCAGGGGATCATGGCGCAAGACAGCCGGGTAGTTCATCATTTCAGACAGGTAGTGAATGTTTTCATCCTGCAACAAGTCGAGAACACCATCGGCATCAATTGTTGCCCCTGCGGTTTCAAATGGAGTGGCGGGCACACACGATGGCGCGCCAAAGAAAAATTTGAACCCTGATATCTTCCCCAGGTCCGTCATATACCGGACGCCTTCAATGCCACAAACATTGGCGATCTCATGCGGGTCAGAAACAGTAGCGATCGTGCCATGCGTGATCGCCACACGGGCAAAGGCAGGTGGTGTCACCATTGAGCTTTCAATATGAATGTGCGCATCAATGAAGCCGGGCATGAGGTATGGTGTGTCCGGCCGGGCATCCCCCTGGAATTGGACATCTGCTATCCTTCCTGCTTTGATGATGACCGTGCCAAAACCTGTTCTTCGCTGATGCAGATCCACAATATTGGCTTCAATCGTAAAATCCCCTGTTGACATAATGGCAAAGGTAGCTTCCCGGAATTTGAAGACGGAGGGCAGCAGAATTTTTTGAAAAAGGCGTCGTTATCGTATTTTCGACAGATAATTCAAACCGGAATGTTCATGTTATGAAATCCTATAGCCGAATTGAGAATTTGTTTGCCGACAACCGGCATGTTTTGGAAAAATCCGCATTTGGCGTATGCCAGGCTGTAGGTGAATTTTTCCGGATCAGTCCGTCAAGGATCCGGCTCTATTTTATTTACGCCTCCTTCATTACGTTCGGTTCCCCCCTGGTCATCTATCTCGTGATGGCCTTCTGGCTCAATATCCGGAAATACCTGGCGCCCGGACCAAAGCGATTCTTATCAGAATAATGTTGTGAATTGTGAATGGTCAATTGTGAATAACTCAAATTTTTGCACAACAAAAATTTGATTTTACCGAATACCGAATACCGAATACCAGTTTAATACGTAAAGGCATACTCAACAAGATTCGCTCCCATTTGCAAGGCCAGTTGCCTGATGCTTTCCGGATCGCGATGGACTTCCGGGTCTTCCCAGCCGTCGCCCAGGTCGCTTTCAAAAGAATAGAAAACCACGACACGCCCTTCATACACGATACCGAACCCTTGTGGCGCTTTCCCATCATGCTCGTGGATTTTGGGGAGGCCTTCTTTGAACTCGTATTTCTGATGATAGATCTCGTGTTCGAACGGAAGTTCAACCAGGGGCAGTTCCGGGAATACTTGTTTTAGTGCGACGCGTACAAAGGGATCCATGCCATAGTTGTCATCAATATGGAGGAATCCGCCACCGATCAGGTAGTTGCGCAGGTTTTCTGCTTCCGCGGGGGAGAACACCACATTGCCATGGCCGGTCATATGGATCCAGGGATAATTGAACAGGTCTGCACTGCCCACCTCAACCGTGGCATAATCGGGATTGATGTTGGTGCCAAGATGATCATTACAATATCGCGCCAGGTTGGTCAGCGCGGTTGGATTGGCATACCAGTCTCCGCCACCTTTGTATTTCAGCAAGGCAAAACGGATGGTGGGTTCATCAGGCGCATGATTTCCAAATGAAAGAACGAGCGCAAACAACAGGGAAAAGATCATCATGATGATAGTGACGCGTTTAACAAATGAATGGATTGACAAGCGGCAATCACTGCCGTTTCAACCCGTAGTCGGTGCGGGCTCAGCGTTACCAGTGGAATTCCGGCAGCGCGCAACCCTTCAATTTCCTTTTCGGCAAAACCTCCTTCCGGACCGATCAACATCACAACGTCCGCTCCGGGAGTGTAAGTATGTGCGAATGGTTTTGCCGATTTATCCAGATGACAACAATAGATCCGGGGCACTGGTTTCCGGGATTGCAGGGTTTCGACCAGTTCCAATGGCTTGACAAAGTTGTGCACCCGAGGAAGCAACAGTTTTCGCGATTGTTTTGCAGCACTGATAAGGACCTTGTGCACCCGGTCTATCTTTATCCGGCTGCGTTCACCGTGTTTGCAGTCCAGGAAATGGATATCGTCAACCCCCAATTCCGATATTTTTTCAAGCGCCATTTCTGTCCGGTCCCTGTTTTTGGTAGGACCGAATGCGATAGTCAGCCGATATTTTCTCAAAGCAACGAAAGTGCCGGAGACATCAGTCATATGACCGATGACGCCTTCTTTTGGGGTGGATTCGACAATCTTACCGCTCACCCCGCTCCCTTTTCCGTCGAAAAGAATCAGCGATTCACCCTTCTTCATCCGGAGGACTTCACGGGCGTGATGCCATTCTTCGCCCTGCAACTGCTGCGTTTCGGCTGCCGGATCGAGATTATCCAGATAATACCAGGGAAGGGCTTGAACGTCCATAAATAGCTAACTTCGCCGCTCATGCGAAACCTAAAGGCCAAAACTATCGTTTTGTACTGCAATCTGATCGCATAAGCATAAATTTTCTTCTGAATGGGTGTTGTGACAATGGTGGCCCAGCTGATCCTGAGCCTTTCCATCCTGGTGGTACTTCATGAATTGGGCCATTTCGCCCCGGCCAAGTGGTTTAAGACCAGGGTTGAAAAGTTCTACCTCTTCTTTGATGTCAAGTTTTCCTTACTGAAAAAGAAAATCGGCGAAACGGAATACGGTATTGGATGGCTGCCCCTGGGTGGATATGTCAAGATCGCGGGAATGGTGGATGAGAGTATGGACATCGAGCAGATGAAACAACCGCCCAAGCCCTGGGAATTCCGGTCCAAGCCGGCATGGCAACGCCTGATCATTATGGTGGGGGGAGTGACCGTCAATTTCATCCTGGGCTTCCTGATCTTCGGATTGATGCTTTGGGGCTATGGCAAGGAATATCTGGTCAATGAGAAAATGACGCACGGAATATTTGTCGATTCCCTTGGGCAGGAATTGGGGCTGCAGGATGGCGACCAGATCTTGCGAATAGGAGAGAAGGAGATGGTGGAGTTTTCACCATCGGTCCTGCGGAAAGAGGTTGTGCTGAATAACGCTACGCAAATCGAGGTGCGTCGGGCGGGTCAAATGATCCAGGTACCGGTAGACCCGAAATTCACCCGGATCCTGTCGTCCAATGAGTTCAAGGATTTTACGGTGATTGGGCCACGAGTCCCGTTTGTTATCGACAATGTTTCTTCCGGAAGCATGGCAGAAAAAGCGGGTCTTAAAGCCGGCGATGAGATTGTAGCCGTTAATGGAGACACTGCCGTTTTCCAGCATGAAGTGATCGGAAAATTCCAGACCCTCAAGGATCAAACCGTCCAGTTGACCTACAGACGAGAAGGTGTTGAAAGCACGACATCCGTTCAGATTGATGCCAAAGGCAGGATCGGTGTCCAGCTTAAAGTGCCGTCGGATATGGGTTGGACCGCACGGGAGGAATATTCACTGGCCCGCGCTATTCCTGCCGGGATACAGGAAGGTGTGGAATTCATAGGGGATTGGTTCAAGGGTATCGCCCGGTTATTCCAGGGAAAGGTAGCCGCCAAGGATAGCCTGGGCGGATTCATCACCATCACCAAACTGTTCTCCACCTCATGGGATTGGGAATCCTTCTGGCGGATCACCGCGATCCTGTCGTTCATCCTGGCGATTATGAATTTGCTGCCAATTCCAGCACTGGATGGTGGCCATGTGATGTTCCTGATCTGGGAGGTCGTCACCGGTAAAAAGCCTGCTGACAAGTTCATGGAATACGCAACCTACGTTGGTTTTGCGATCATCCTGGGCTTGCTGATCTTCGCTAATGGGCTGGATGTGCTGCGGCTCTTTGGAAAATAGGGAATCGTTTAGCCCGGTTTATCCAGGCAGATATAGCAGGAGATTCCAAAAAGTTATAATTTTGCCCTCCCTGTCCAAACGCGGAAGGGGAGTGAATCGCCAGAGTGGCGGAATTGGTAGACGCGCTGGACTCAAAATCCAGTGTTCGCAAGAATGTGCGGGTTCGAGTCCCGCCTCTGGTACAGGTTGGATTTCATATGTTTTACGGCGAAGCCGGAAAATATATAAGCATATTACTGCCGAAGTGGTGAAATTGGTAGACACGCACGTTTCAGGGGCGTGTGTCCGCGAGGACATGCGAGTTCGAGTCTCGCCTTCGGCACGATCCGTTCAAATGGAGTTGCAAACGCAGCTCCATTTTTTTTACCTGAAGATTACCGGAGTCCATGGCGTATTTGCCGGGCTTGCCCCGCAATCCTGCTTACAAGTCGTCATTGCTCAGTTTGCACTATACGGACTTGCGTCCCGCCATCCTCCTGAAGAACTTCTTCTCAAACTCCCAGAAGAACCGGAACTGTCCGAAAATAAATCCGTAAAACAACAGGAAGGCATTATAGATCGGGAAGATGAGGATCCAATATGCGATCGTAAACCAGGTCGGCTTTTCATCTGCAAAAAGCCATCCCGTGATCACCGGCTTGAGGAACATGATAGTAAAACCTGTGCAGGCAAAAACAATCAGCACAATGATCACCTGCCGCACACTGTTCAGGTTCCAGCGCTGCTGGAGTTTGGTAATCCACTTCGGGGTTGACATGATTTCGAAGGAATGAATTTATTCTACCCAATCGGCAACAAACAGGTTCGTCGAGCGGGTGCCGCCATTATTCCGATTAGAGGAAAAGGCAAGTTTTTTGCCATCCGGACTGAACATCGGGAATGAATCGAATGTCTCATCAAATGTGATCTGCTCCAGTCCTGTACCATCCACATTGATCATGTAGATATTGAACTGGTAACCGCGGTCACTTTTGTGATTGGAACTGAACAAAATCTTCTGTCCGGACGGATGGAAATAAGGCGCCCAGTTGGCTTTCCCCAGGTTGGTGATCTGACGGAGGTTGGAGCCATCGACATTACAGACGAAAATTTCCAGGTCTGTGGGTTGCACCAGGCCGCGAGCCAGAAAATCCTTATAGGTTTTGATCGCCTCGTCCGTTTTTGGCCTGGATGCGCGAAAGACCAGTTGCGTACCATCCGGTGAAAAGAATGCGCCTCCATCATATCCGAGTTCATCCGTTACCTGCCGAACATCCGAGCCATCAATATTCATCGTGTACAATTCGAGGTCACCACTCCGGGTGCTGGTGAAGACGATTTTATCTCCGTTGGGAGAAACAGTTCCTTCAGCATCGTATCCCGGTTGGTTGGTCAGCTGTGCCACCACTTCTCCTTTCAAATTGGCCACATAGATGTCAAACGTTTCATAGATGGGCCACACATATTTTCCATCCACCGTTCGCTCCGGAGCGGGCGGACAGGAATCGTTGGCGGCATGCGTACTGGCGTACAGGATCGTGGTATCGCCCGGCATAAAATAGGCACAGGTGGTGCGGCCTTTCCCGGTGGAGATCAATTGCGGGATCCTGGTGGGATCTACCGGTTGGTCCACATCGATCATATAGATCTGATCGCACATCGCGCCCCATTCTTCACGCGTGGCCTGAAAGGTCAGCGACTCATTGTCAAAACTCCAATATGCCTCAGCATTATCGCCGCCAAAAGTGTATTGGCGCAAATTCGCCAGGTGAACTTCCTGGTCATAGCGCAAACTGTCAGTGGCTTCAGTTGTTTGTTCATTGGTCGATTCACCCGGCTTGCAGGCAAAAAAGAGAAGCATACCGGTCGGGAGGAGAAAATAGAGTTTGGACATTGATTGTATTTTAGCCCGCAAATATAGCCCCTGGAGGGCCTTAACCTGATACCTGAAGCTATGATAATAATGCCGCAACGCCACACTTTCCGGTTGGTAACATCCCTGGCCATCCTGATTTCATTGGTTTCCTGCTCATCTACCCAATGGTCGGTCAATGCACCGGATGCACAGCAGATGATGACGGATATCACGTATCTCGCCTCCGATGAACTGCAGGGCCGTGATTTTGCCTCTAAAGGGGAGATGTTGGCGGCGGATTACATCGCCAGACGATTCAAGAAACTCGGGCTGAAACCAGCCGGTGAGGACGGCACCTGGTTTCAAAGTGTCCAGGGGAAAGCCATAGACCATCATGGGGTGATGATCAAGGATCCGGAACAACAGGTGAAAAGCATAGGCCAGAATGTGATCGGGATGCTGAATCATGGTGCGGAGTATACGCTCGTTTTTGGCGCGCACTATGATCATTTGGGCTATGGTCCCTCAGGGTCGCTGCACACCGGCGAACCGGCCATACACAATGGGGCGGATGATAACGCCAGCGGCGTCGCGATGATGATGGAACTCGCTCAACGACTGGAAAATGTCAAATCATTAAATTTTGTGTTTATCGCGTTGACCGGTGAGGAGAAAGGATTATGGGGATCAAATTATTTCTGCGACCATCCCACGATCAACCTGGTGCGGGTTACGGCCATGATCAATTTCGATATGGTCGGTCGTCTTGAAAATGATCAACTGGCGATCAATGGAACCGGCACTTCACCCGACTGGCCGGCAATGCTCAACCAGGCCAATAAACACAACCTCACCCTCACGATGACGGAGTCCGGTGTGGGCCCTTCCGATCACACTTCCTTTTACCTTGAGGATATTCCAGTACTGCATTTTTTTACTGGTGCGCATGAAGATTACCATCGCCCATCCGATGATGTTGAGAAGATCAATGCGGCAGGCATGGTCATCATTACGGATATGGTGACCGACCTGGCCTTGCAGATTGCGGCGAAAGGAAATGAGAAGTTGCCTTTTTCCAAAACCAAAGATCCCGATCCCACATCTTCCCCGCGAATGGAAGTGACATTGGGCGTCATTCCGGATTATCTCTTCGACGGAACCGGGATGCGGATCGATGGCGTACGTGAAGGGAAACCGGCAGCAGCAGCAGGTATGGCAAAGGGCGATGTGATCATTAAAATGGCCGGCAAGGAGATCAAGGATATTTACGCGTATATGGAAGTGCTGGGCACGTTGCATGCCGGTGACAAAACCACGGTGATCGTGAAACGGAATGAAAAGGAGGTTGAGCTTAATGTTCAATTTTAAAATCAAATTTTATGGAAATTGATAAAACCACAGGCGCCATTTCCTGGATCGATTACACAGTTCCGGATGCGGGTGAATTGAAATCGTTTTACGAAGCGGTAGTTGGCTGGAAAAGTGAGCCGGTATCGATGGGCGAGTATGATGATTTTAATATGACATCACCGGCTGATGGGGTGCCCAGGGCAGGCGTATGTCATCACCGGGGAGGCAATACCGGCATTCCGCCCGTCTGGATGGTCTATATCAATGTGGCTAACCTGGATGAAAGTATCGCGGCGGTGGAAAAGGGCGGAGGAGCCGTGATTCTCGGTCCGAAATCCATGGGCAAGGCTCGGTACTGCATTATCCGTGATCCGGCCGGTGCGCATTGTGCGCTGTTTGATCATGGCGAATAAAAAAAGAGTGCGCCACACAGGACGCACCCTCTCATCTCAACCTATATAAATCTCGCTTTCACGCGAGTTCTCGAAACCATCAGATGGTATAGCGGGCGTTTTTCATTTCCCGGAAGAATTGGGGCTTGATCCCTCGCATAGCTTCTGTGATCATCTGTGTTTCAGATGGGAATGCAACCGGCAGGATCCGGGTCCTCAGTTCACTTTTCAACGCACGCTCATCACCAAAGAACTGACGGGAAGTATGCGTGAAAATATCCTCCAACTCAAGAGGCTTTGACATCACCTTGGCATTCGAAGCAACATGCACGACATCCATTCTCGCGCGGATCAGGGCGCGCTTGCTTTGCACCAGTTCAACCACTGTTGCTTTCACAGTGACGATCCGGTCGCGTTTGATGTCGTTGCCCAGTGAATCTTTTTTCACATTGCCGCGTTCGTCCAGCACATATTCCCAGCCATCTACGATGTCCTTTTGATGGGCATGCACATGTTCTTCCCACAGATCCGGTGAAGTAGACATGTCCAGCAGCCGAAATACCACTTCATAGTCGGCTTGTGCAGGCTCTTCCATTTCTGTGTAAAACCGGTCCCAGCTTCCCCCCAGGTTGTGCACATCGGCAGCCAGCATTTCTTCCGCGAGTCCACGGGGCAGGAAGGCCTGGCTCTGGTTTTCAATACGGATCAAAACTTTATTGATCCCCAGGCTCCACATCTCGTCCCGCAAGGCAGGGCGATACCGGTTTGGATGCAGGGTGCGGATATGGTCGATCAGGCTGTAGGCCTCGCGGGCTGAGCGTTTGTCGCCATTGCGTGCGAACGTGACCAGTTCTGTAAGCCGATCCTCGTACAAGTCGGCGGCAGCTGTCTTGGCTTCTGCTACGATCTTGTCGGTCTGGACAAAAGTGAATTTGGCCTGGTAGCCATTTTCGCTCACCAAAGGCAGAAAGGGTTCCACCTTGCGCTGGCGGCGATCGATGTCGTTGGCGATCCGGATGATCCGTTCCCAGTCCTCAGGACTTTGGTTCAGCCGCAAGGCCTCGATACGGGCCATATCCCGCCGCGTGATTTTTTCAAAGGCATCCTCCACAGCCATCACATGGACATCCTTCTTTTTCTTGCCGGACATCTTTTTGGTCGCCTTGGCAATGACGCCGTCATAGTCGCCTTGTTCCAGCATCTTGTCGACCGAGGCGCAGGAAGTGAGGAGCGCCATCAGGGTCAGTCCGAGTAGTATTCGTTTCATGGTTGAGCGTTTTTGTTATGGATAAGACGGCTCGGGTGCGGAACAGGTTTCTTAAATACGGGTTAAGATTCACCGGGGATTGTTAAGGTAGATTAACAGTTCTTTTGCAGTGAATTTGATTTATAGGAAATTCATCCCCGATCTTATCTTTCCTGAAATTTGGTTCACATGATCAGGGTATTCTTTTTAATGGTTGGGTTGGGCTTTTCCTGTCTGTCCATGGGACAGGTAGCACAGCAAGGAATCCAGGTTGGGATCTCAATTCACCCCGCATTAAATGTTTCAATATTACACCTACCGGGTGGGTATGAACGAGCACTCACATCCGGATTGGGTTTGAAAATAGATGGTTATAGGACGCTGAGTCCTGCCTTTCAATTAAAAGGAGCAATTGGCGTTCAGTATTTCACATCAGAATTCAGGGACTATTCTCCTTTATTTCCGGGTGATTTTGATCCGGCTACTGGCATGGTAGATAGACGGAAATCTTATTACGGGATTGACACAAGACATCTTTTTATGGGTCTTGACATGGGTCTGAAATGGGCCTTAACCCAAGCAACAAATCATTTCTTCTTTCTGCCCCAGTTTTCATGGAAGGGTAAGTTGGCCACTGGAGGTGAAATGGTTATTTCAGAATCGGGGTCCATTTTGATGGGACTAGATCCGGAACATTCAATTTTTCAATTTAATGATACTCAATTTTTTACCTCAGGAACTGTCGGGTATGAATGGCAGATGAAGGCTGCCCTGGTGGGTTGCGGGATATTTTATGAAAGAGGCCTGTCCCGGATGTTTGATGAAATGAATACAGCTACACAATCTAAAAGCCGATTAGCCTTTCTGGGGTTGAGTGTATTTGTGTATTGAGTTAAAGCAGTCAGGGGATTGGCCGAAAAAGAAAAAGGCCCCGCTTTTGGCGAGGCCTTTTGTCATTTCATGAAATCAACTCTGCTATTATGCACGTTTCACTTGCACAGCATTAAGTCCTTTGCGGCCCTCGATGAGCTCGAAAGTGACAACGTCGTTTTCTTTGACTTTCTCGGTGAGGCCACTGACGTGTACGAAGTACTCTTTACCAGTTTCCTCTTCTTTGATGAATCCAAATCCTTTGGACTCATTGAAGAATTTGACAATTCCTTTGTTCATTGTGTTAGAAATAAAAAGTGATAGAATTAGCCGCCAAAGATACGGCTTTCCTGAAGATTTGCCGATTGTTAACGTTTTATTAATGCACCCCCAAATACACCCTTTGGAGACAGGTCGATGCTGTGGAAACACCGATAGCCATTGGATTTCCATGCCGCTCGGGGGATAATCCCTACCTTTGGGGTTTCCAACCTTTCTATCACCATCAACCTGGGACCTATGCTGAAAGCCGTAGCCGCTGAACAACTGAAACTGGGTGCATCCAATGGGGCACAAAGCGAATTTATTCAGGAAGTGTTGACGGATTTCTGGATTTGTTGCGTCTCCCGGGAAGCCAGTATCCTGGGCCGGAAGGAGGTTCTCAGCGGAAAAGCCAAGTTTGGCATCGTAGGGGATGGGAAGGAGGTTCCGCAGGTGGCGCTGGCCAAAGCGTTCAAAAAAGGCGACTGGCGGTCAGGCTATTACCGGGATCAGACCTGGATGTTCGCCCTGGGCGTCAGCTCGGTGGAAGACTTTTTCGCCCAACTCTATTCCGACACGGAAAATGACCCCTTCTCCAAAGGCCGGCAGATGAATGCGCATTTTGCCAGCCGCACAATCGATGAGGACGGAAACTGGGTTTCCCAAACGGATCAGTACAACGTTTCGGCTGACATCTCGCCAACCGGCGGTCAAATGGCCAGGTCGGTCGGACTGGCCCAGGCCTCATCATGGTACCGGCGATTTCCGGAATTGGGTGAGCGCCTGAACATGAGTCGCGAAGGAAATGAAGTCTGTTTTGTTTCTATCGGCGACGCGTCCACTTCGGAAGGCGTGTTCTGGGAGTCGATCAATGCCGCGGCTGTCATTAAAGCACCCATGGCCGTTTCAGTTTGGGATGACGGGTACGGTATTTCTGTCCCCATTGAACTGCAAACTGCAAAGCAGAGTATCTCCCGATTGCTGGAAGGCTTTCATATTGAGGAAAAAGGCGAGGGGATCTATCTCTATACTGCCAAGGCATGGGATTATCCGGGCCTTTGCGAGATGTATGAGCGGGGTATTCAGAAAGTACGCGCGCATCATTTGCCTGCAGTATTCCATATCCAGGAATGCACACAGCCGCAAGGGCATTCAACTTCCGGAAGTCATGAGCGATACAAGTCTGCCGATCGGCTGAAGTTTGAGCAGGAATATGACTGTATTGTCAAAATGGCGGAGTGGATGATCGATGCGGGTATTGCGTCCCAAAAAGATATCGATGAGATCCGGCAGAACGCGATTGAGTATGCCCGGGCTTGCAAGCAACGCGCCTGGGATGCCTACATTCAACCGGTTCGCGAGAAAAAGAAACACCTGGGCAGTCTGTTTGATCAACTGCCTGAAGAGGTTCGTTCCCACGAACAAATTGCAGCGCTTGGAACAGAAATTCATTCACCCCTGGAGGCCACTTTTGGTGATGTCGTCGGGCACGCCGCCCGTTTGCACCACCTGTTAGTCGGCCAATTGGGGTATACGGATGCTAATCTTGTATCCACGCTTGAATCCTGGAAAGCCGATGGCAGACAGGCATTCAACACCCACCTGTATGCCGAAGGGAATGGAAGTGCCTTATCCGTTCCTGTCGTTCCGGCATCATTTTCTGAAGGATCAGAAATGATCAATGGTTACCAGGTGTTGAATCGTTTTTTTGATGGCCTGTTATCACGGGATGAACGCGTGATTGCTTTCGGAGAAGATGTAGGTCATATCGGTGATGTCAACCAGGGGTTTGCAGGCTTGCAGGAAAAGCATGGCAAGCATCGTGTGTTTGATACCGGGATCCGGGAGTGGACCATCATGGGTCAGGCGATCGGAATGGCGTTGAGGGGATGGAGGCCCATTGCGGAAGTCCAATATCTCGACTACCTGTTGTATGGTATTTGTCCGCTGTCGGATGACCTGGCAACGCTTCGCTATCGCACGGCGGGCATTCAAACCGCACCGGCGATCATTCGCACCCGCGGCCACCGGCTGGAAGGCATTTGGCACTCCGGTTCACCGATCGGGATGTTACTCAACGCACTCCGAGGCATGTATGTGTGCGTGCCCCGTGACATGGTCCAGGCAGCTGGCATGTACAATACATTGATGCAATCACAGGAGCCGGGATTGGTGATCGAGTGCCTGAACGGTTATCGGTTGAAAGAGCGGTGTCCGGACAACCTGGACAGTTTTACGGTTCCCCTCGGCATGCCGGAGATCCTGGAAAGCGGGGATGACATTACAATAGTTACCTATGGCTCTTCTGTTCGCGTAGCCAAAGAGGCGATAGATATCCTGAAGTCGTATTCCATTTCTGTTGAATTGATCGATGTTCAGACCTTGCTGCCTTTTGACCTGGAGCAGGTCATTGTGCATTCGTTGAAAAAAACCAATACGGTATTATTCCTTGATGAAGATGTGCCGGGCGGGGCTTCGGCGTATATGATGAATGAGGTCCTGGATCGGCAGAACGGGTATTTCTACCTCGACCAGAAGCCGCAATGCCTGACCGCGCATGCGCACCGACCCGCCTACGGCTCGGATGGGGATTATTTTTCAAAGCCGAACCCGGATGATATCGTGCAAAAGGTACTGGAGATGCTTGGGGTTTAACCCATCTCCGCGGTCCCGGACCAATCCGGGGCAAGGGTTGATTTCTTATATCTTAGCGGCCTAATTCTGGTGCATTGGCAGATAAGCTGGTTGTCATACCTACCTACAAGGAAAAGGAGAATATCGGGGCGCTGATCGATACGATCATGGGTCTGGAAACCCCCTTTGATATCCTGGTGATTGATGATGGCTCGCCAGACGGCACCGCTGATATTGTGCGGGAGAAGCAGGAGAATTACGGTCCAAATATTTTCCTGATCGAACGCGACCGGAAAATGGGATTGGGTACAGCTTATATCTATGGCTTCAAGTGGGCGTTGGACCGGGACTACCATTACGTGTTTGAAATGGATGCGGATTTTTCCCATCCGCCGGCAGATCTGGAGCGGTTATATGCGGCCTGTACAACCAATGGTGCCGATGTGGCCGTTGGTTCCCGGTATGTGGAGGGAGGGGGTGTGGTCAACTGGCCCAATAACCGGCTGTTCTTGTCCAAAGGCGCCTCATTATATACCCGCATCGTCACCGGCATGCCGGTCAAGGATCCTACTGCGGGATTTATCTGTTATACCCGTGAAGTACTGGAGCACATCGATCTCGACAAGGTGAAGTTTGTCGGCTATGCGTTCCAGATCGGCATGAAATACCTGGCGTATAAATCCGGATTTACCATTGTAGAGGTGCCCATTCAATTCGTTGAACGGCAGTTCGGGGTGAGTAAAATGCACATTGGTATCATTCGCGAAGCCATCCTTGGGGTGTTGCGCCTCCGGCTCAGTTCTGTGTTCCGACGCCAGCGGAAGCGGGTGCCCAAGACGATGGATTCAACGGTGGAGTAGGGTCGCTATGGAGATGTCAGATGCCAGGGGTTGATTGTAAGAGTTGAAAGAGATTAAAGAGTTTTAAGAGAAATACCCTGTGGCATTCTCCAATTTCAACCAATTCCCGAATTCAACCTGTTCCCCATTTCTGATGTTTCGTCCTTTCCTCCTTTTTCAACACAGATTTCACAGATAATGGTTCTGATTCGATTGCGCTGCTTCGCTGGCAATCACTAACACAGATTAGACTCCGTTTCCTCTGTGTTGCCTCTGTGGACTCCGTGTGAAACCAGGAAGATCATTTCCAACTGCCACTTGTAAGAGTTAAGAGCGAAAAAGAGTCTCGATGAATTTATTTTTCAAAACAGCGGAACCAATCAAGATTCAAATGACCATTACATGATTCCAATGATTATTGGTTGGCAGAGATGCCAACCAAAGGTAATATTCAACCTCCGCCTATGCCTATGCCTCCGCCTTTAACTTCACCCCCACTGCTGCAAAAGATCAATTACCTCCTGTCTTTTCCGAAGCGATACAGGCACGTGATCGCCATTTTTCAGGAGAAGATAGCCGCCATCTTTTTTGACAAACTCCTGCAGGTATGCGAGATTGACCAGGTGAGATTGGTGCACGCGAATGAAATGATGCTTTTCCAAAAGCTGATCAAAATGCTTGAGGGTTCGGGTTACAAGGACTCGTTCTCCACCTTTCAGAAAAAACCAGGTGTTGTTGCTGTCGGATTCGCAGCGAATAATATCAGAAATGGTGACGACAAGGATCCGGTCCTGTGTATGCAGGGATATGCGGTCCGGTAATTGATCCGGCTGTCGAATGGCATTTTTTAAAATCTCCAATGGCACCTGGTGAGAAATATTACGTTGACGCCATGCACGTTGTATGGCAGATTGAAGTTGCTGTCCATCCACAGGTTTGAGCAGATAATCGATTGCAGCATATCGGAAGGCGCGAACAGCAAATTCTTCCGAAGCGGTGACAAAGATGATCTGCGCATCCAGGTCCGGGAATATTTCGAGAAGATCAAACCCGGTCCCATCACCCAGTAAAATGTCCAGGAAAATAATGTCAGGCTTGATCTGGCGTAATAATTTGGCGGCTTCCACAATGCTTCCGGCAGTGCCAATGATTTTTACATCAGGACACCAGGCAGACAATTCATCCCGGAGCAATTGCGCGGCGCTGGGAAGATCTTCAATGATGACGGCGGTAATCGGCTGATTCATTTCACCAATTCATGCGGACAGGTAAGGTAACAATCACTTTGGTACCATGTATTTTTTGATCGGGCCCTTGGATGTCTTCAATGGTCAACGAGGTATAGGGTCTTCCATCCCGAATAGCTTCAAGTCTTTCCCGGGTCACTTCAAGAGCAACCGGTTGATGTCCAGGTTTCCGTTCTTCCCGCATTCGTTTCGCTTGTTCGCGGCCGGGACCATTGTCCACCACTATGCAGCGCAACAGCTCATCTTTTACTTCAAATCCAACTTTGATAGTTCCAGGGTATGAGAGAAGGCCAACGCCATGGATCACCGCATTTTCAACAAATGGTTGAATCAGCATGGGTGGAATGAACACCTCATCCGGATCAATACCCGATGGCAACTCGATTGTAAAGTCAAATTTATGATGGTGACATAATTGTTCGAGGTGCAGATATTGATGCAGGACATCTGCTTCTTCCCGGAGACTGATGGCTGGTTTTCGGGAATTGTTCAGAATGCCGCGCATGAGTTTGGCAAATGCATTGATTTCCTCCCGAGCCCTGGGGAGATGATCCTCCGTTACAAGGGATTTGATGCCAGTCAGTGCATTGAAAATAAAATGCGGGTTCATTTGTAATTGCAAAGCTTTTTGCTCAAGCTGCAATAGCCTGTTTTGCAATTCCAGTTTTTCACGACGGGCAGATTCTTTCTTCCGGAGTTGTCGTGACCATATAAAAAAGATCACTCCAAATAATATCAGGCAACTGAGGATCAGCAGGTATGGGAAAAAAGGTTTTTGCCAGAATGGCGCTGCTATGGCAAAGGCAGCCTGGATGGATGGTGTCCATTGCTGTTCATCGACGGAAGCCTGGACTTCCAATGTGTATTCACCTGGCGGTAGCCCTGCAAAGCTGACTGATGATTCCCTGGAAGAAGGGGACCATGCTGTATCTATTCCGGACAATTTCCAGCGGTACACGATGTCATCCGGAAACTCAAGGTCCACCGCTTTGAATCTGAAGCTGATGTGGTTTTCCCGATGATGCAGGATCAGTCCGGGGCTCAGTGTGCCTTGTGATGAAAGCCACTTCGCATAGTTGGTTTCTTCAAGGGGTTTATAAAAAAGTGAAATGGCTTCAAAATGAAGACGAGGCAACCGGTGTGATTTAACAGCATCTCCGGGTGAGTACCGCATCAAGCCGTTCAGGGTGCCAAACCATAAAGTACCATCCATGCCGCTCACGGCTGCATCATGACAAGTCTCCATGCCCAGGAAGCCCTCATTCCATCCAAAATGACGTATCTCCTGCACCTCGCCATTGGATTGAAAAAGGATCTGATCCACACCCTTCTCTGTACCGGCCCAGATCGATCCGTTTTCATCTGCCAGCAATAAATAAATAGTACGCGAACTCAGTCTGCCGGAATTTTGAAATGGACCTATCCTGGTATTGTCAGATTGTATATCGCCAACAAAAATCCCATCACTTCTTGTCCCGATCCACAACCGTCCGTGTGCATCAAAGGCCAGGTCCTGGATGGCGCTTTTACTCGGGACGCTGATTTCGGATTGGGAAAATGTTGAGCCCTGAGCCTCAAGTAAAAAAAGTCTCCCATCAGCAGATCCCACGAATATCCGGTGCTGACCATCCACCAGCAGTGCGGTTAGTCTCTTGACCGGAAGATCAAAGGGCCTGATCACATCAAGACCTTGAGTATCCTGCATGATATAAGCAAGACCGCCCGTGTAGGTGGCAATCCAAATGCGCCCGGTGGCATCACAATCCACTGTCTGCACCCAATCATCCGGTAATCCTGATTTTCGATTAAAAAGATGCGTGCCTGAAGAATCGATCATCAGGACGCCTTGTCCTTCCGTCCCGACCCAGATCCGGCCTTTTTGATCAGAGGTGATCGTTTTGCATTTTACGTTGGGAATCAATGTGTCAAAACTGAAGTGACGGAATCCGGTTGAATCCATCAATTGAATGCCGGTGTTGCCGGTCGCAATCCACAATTGGTTGTTGGGTGTCAAATGAACATCATAAACCCGGTTACTCCGTAATCCGTCAGCGCGAGTAAACTGCCTGAAATTTTGGCGGACACATTTTGCAATTCCGCCACCGGAGGTAGTGATCCAGATATTATCACTGGCATCCCGAACAAACGATTTGATATTGTAATGTGGCAATCCATCCAGTTCGGAGATCTGGGTTAACGCCATGTTACCGGAGTCGAGTATGACAAGTCCGCGATTCTGTGTGCCGATCCACAATGAACTGTCATTGAGTTGAAAGAGAGCATTCGTCAAGTGAACCAATGGATCCAGGATGGATGAATCGATTTCATGTGTATGGAGATGAAACCGATGCAAGCCTGTACCCCAACTTGAAAACCAGATCTTCTCCTGACCTGTCCCGGCTATGGCATAAATGCCCTGACCTTTGTAGCCGATGATATGGGTTGGGAATGGGTCTTTTGCATTTAATGTCCAAAGCCCGGTGGTGGTGCCGTACCAGAATTGATTTTGATCCTCAAAGGAACACAGGACCTTACCCATGGTATCTGCTGCAAAGGAGATCAGTGAATCGGGCTCAGTGATGTATTTATATAGGCCTTGCACTGTTCCCACAAGCAATGTGTTATTCTGCAGCCAGTTGATTGTCGATATGGAATGATCTGCACCAGGGATACATGTAAACGATCGCCCGTCAAAGCGGCAAAGTCCTTTTGAAGTGCCAATCCAAATCAGGTAATCTCCCTGCTGATAAATTGACCGAATAAAATTGGAAGGCAATCCCTCATCGACTGTAAAAACCTCAAAGGAAAGACCATCGAATCTGCACAACCCGCCGCCTTCCGTACCGAACCAGAGATATCCCCGACTATCAGATAAAGCGCAGGTCACCTGTGATTGCGGCAAGCCCGCCGAAAGCGAATAGGTTTGAAAAGTGATGGGTTGTGCCTTCAGCCCGATCAACGTGATCAGTAAGGCGAGCGTAAACCAGTATTGGATAAAACGATGCATCAGTGGAAGGATCAACGAAGATAACCGGACTCAAAAAAATTCCGGGAGAAAGATGGGTCGATCTTCTCCCGGATCCAAAAAGGAATAGAGGCAGGTTGGCACAAAGAATCTAGATGGTTATGGCGGTGGCGGAAGATGCAGTAGGGATGGGCACAAGCACACAATAAGCCCGGGAATATCCTTTGACCGAAAGAGCGGGTTGGCTTTGCCAAAGTCCTGTTTTCTGCCGCGTTGGTTTTGCGACCCACCAGAAATCATGACACGACAATTGGATAGTCTCAAGGCTTTGGATCAACTCCGGTTGTTTTGCAATCCATGCGAGTAAATGATCCTGCCATTTAAATTGCGGAACCTCCTGTTCATGTTTAAAACAGAATGTCCAATCAACGGGTATGGAGAATGTATGCAGGAAGGGATCTGTGCTTCCGGCAGCACTTGTCGTCTGGACAGCATGGATCCAGTTCACACCGATATCAGGATATTTTTGTTCGAATGCATCTGCCAGTTCTTCGGCAGATGGCTTGCGCTGGGAGGAATAGGTCAGATAATAGCTGATAGCTTCCTTTTGTTCCACATTGGCAAACTTTCCGGGAGTCGAGGTGAAGAGCGTAAAGTTTTTGCTGGAACAAACGGAAGCCGGTATATTGAATTCATTGGTGAAAAAGCGTTGTACTTGTTGTGTAAGCGCCGTATCCTGTCCAAGGCTACAGCCAAGCACATGAACTTGAGTCTGGCAATCGATCACCTGGGCAGAGAAAGGATCGAAGCGCTTCTGATCCAGCACTTCAGCCAGTCCCGCCGCAGTTGTACGGTTGGATTCATTTCGGAAAATCGGCACCGCCATGCCCGTCCACGGATTTCCGTGCACAACCAGGTTGATCTTGTGTAATGGAGTGTTGCCATTGAACGCATGAGAAAGGTACTCATGCACTTCTTCCAGTGAATGAATATGCGTGACTACGACTTCTGTGCCATCCTTTGCATGGGCGGCAAAGAAAGCAGTCGCATTCTCGTAATACCGGTTTTGGGCCTGATCGTCTTTGCCCAGGATAAACGTCACCGTTTGGACTTCAGGACAGTCCGCAATTTCAAGATCAGCTGAATCACTTTTCGATTGACAACTCGTCAGGAAAAAAACAGCACCCAGGATCATGACAATGCCATTTATCCTTTTGGCACGAACAATAAGCAAGAGCATGATCACACTCGCAGGAAAAATCATGATCAACACCCAGGCTGGAATGCCATTGGTTAATGGTCCCGTCACACCAGTAATGTTGAGGGAGAATCCAATTGCATAATCAGACACATTTTCCGGCATCGGCAGAGGCTGATTGATTGTCACCAGCGAGTCCGATTTGTCTCTGCTGCGATTTCTTTCCACGGCAACAAAGGAAGTATAGTTGGTGAGCAGGTTATAAGCCAGGCCATGGTTGGTGATCTCAAGTATTTTTTCAGGACTGATATTATAATCCTGGAAATCGTTGATCCGCCGAAGCTTGGCGCGTGCCCAGAGATAGCGCAATGCGCTTTGTGTGGCTGCGGGCTTGCTGTGGCTGACTTGCATCCGGATCTCTTTCAGTTCGCCGTGCTCAAAATCGGATTGTCCGAAATCACCGATGGTGGCAGACACCAGTTTAGTGGATGAGCTTCCCGTATACCCTGAGATTATAATTTCGCCTTTCGGTTGACCTTTGTATTTGCCAAAGAGAATGACAGGTCGTTGGGCTAATACATCCGGTAAAGTGATGGGCTCCACGTCATAGGCGTCAAAACCATTAAATTCATAATTGACCTGGCTGAAGAGCGGCTCACTGATATATTGCTGGAATTTCGACGCGGTCTCAGCGGCTTCCTGTGGATTCAGAATGATGGCTGGAACGCCTTTGCCAACTTCAGCTAATCCATCGATCAGATGACGGTTGACGCTGGAGCCTATTCCGAAAGCAAAGACATTGGCCCGGTTCAGATTTCTCCGGATCAGATCAAAGGCCTCAGGTTCCATGCCAATATAACCATCCGTAATAACCACAATGGAGCGCGAAACGCCGTCGGCTTGTTGCGGAAAATTCAGACTTCTTTCCAGGGCAGGCAGCAGATTGGTTCCTCCGCCGCCTTGTTGGTTCATCATCGTTTGCAAAGCTTGTTCAATATTCATTGGGGTTGCCTGCAGCGAGGTAGGGGAGAGGACGGATGACCTTCCGGCAAAGAGAATGATATTGAAAAAGTCATATGGCCGGAGACTGCAGAGCAGGTTTTCCATGAGCTTTTTTGATACTTCAAGCGGAAACCCGTGCATGGACCCTGACACATCTACCACAAAGATGTATTCTCTCGGAGGCACTTTACTGAAGTTGACTTTTTGCGGTGGCTCAACCATGCACAGAAAGAAATTTTCTTTTTCACCTTCGAACAACATCAGTCCGGTTTCAATTTCTTGACCACGAAGGCTATAATTCAGGACGAAATCGCGATTGCCATGTCGGGATGGTCCCAGTTTAACTTCAGCTTTCCGCGGATCGGGATATGCAATGACTGATGGATGGGTCGGATTCTGCACCATCTGGATCGGAATGCCACTTGAGATCGAAACGTTGATCCCAAAAGTGGAAAGTGGTTTTTCTCCGCTATGCTGATAGGGTTGATTGGCGTAGGAGGTGTTTGTGGATTCCTTACCCGATATATAGCGTGGTCCCACCACCGTCGGATATACAAATTGATAAATGCCGTTTTCAGGAACCAGCAACTCTGTGTATTGTAGCCGGACTTCAATAATATCCCCGGGCAGGATATTGGCGACATTCATTTGAAATACATTAGGTCGGTGTTGCTCCAGCAAGGATGTGCGCTGGCCTTTGGCTTTGGCGGCAGTATATGTTGCACGAGCCTGGTTCTTTTCCTGGAGTTCGGCTTCAATCAGGCGCTGGCCAACTTTCATTTGCATGCCATAGACAGCAGCGTGCACTGAGCCCGGAAAGACATAGATGGCTTCGAGCGCTGAGTGGCCTTCATTCGCGTAAGTCTGGACCACTTCAACATCGGCGATAACGCCTGAGATGCGGACACTGACATCTGTAGATTTTAGGGGTAAGACATCGGGGGTGCTATCCGCACTATAGACCATGAAATACGGGGAGCTGCTTTCGCTGGATTGAGCAAAGAGTGAACCAGAGGTTCCAAGCAGCAGGGCGAATACGATCAGATTTTTCATTGTGTTGAGATTTTTGGTTGTGAATACTGGGATCAATATTCCGGCAAGTGGCCGGGCGCCACACAGGAATTCTAGGATTCGCCGGGGGTGGGGTAGAATTCGCAGGACCCTGGAATGCTTTCTGCCGTTCGGCTATTGCGACAATCTGTGCCAGCTGCTATCCGTAAGAGTTGAAAGAGGAAAAGAGGAAAAGAGAAAGGAAGAGCTTAGCCAGCTGCTTTATGCTTTTCCGCCCTTTTTTCCTTTTTTCAACACAGATTTCGCAGATAATGGTTCTGATTCGATTACGCTGCTTCGCTGGCAATCACTAACACAGATTAGACTCCGTTTCCTCTGTGTTGCCTCTTTGGACTCCGTGTGAAACCAGGAAGATCATTTCAAACTGCCACTTGTAAGAGTTAAGAGCGAAAAAGAGTCTCGATGAAGTTATTTTTCAAAACAGCGGAACCAATCAAGATTCAGATGACCATTACATGATTCCAATGACTATTGGTTGGCAGAGATGCCAACCAAAGGCAATATTTTCCAACCTTCTCCTCCGCCTTCTCCGCCCACCGAAGCTCAGATGCTGTCTTTCCACAACCTGAACTGGTTAATGAGAGAAGGTGGGAGCCTTCGCCTTCCCCGCCCACCGAAGCTCAGATGCTGACTTACCACAACCTGAACTGGTTAATGAGCGAAGGTGTGAGCCTCCGCCTCCACCTCAGCCTTCGCCTTTGCCTCCGCCTCCGCCTTCGCCTCCGCCTCAGCCTTTCCCACTACCAGTCAAAGAATCCTTGAATGCTGGGATTACATATATAAAAAACTATATATTTAAGTATTCTACAACATGTATTAAATTTATTTTCATAAATATTTGCATTATGTATATTTGTTATATATTTACATTACAGAAAAACACTATGTACACCGTTTGAGGATAAAGTTTCACTAATTTGTGAACAACCACCACCTGAGATGACGATTTCCGGTGGTTTTTTTGAAAAAATGGGTGGGAAAAAGTGGGTGAAAGTGGGAGAAAACTCGACATTTGAGTCATTACCAAACCGAGAATGGCCCAATGACCACCTTCTTTGGAGAATATGAATGCAAACTGGACGATAAGGGGCGCCTGAAGCTCCCGTCGGCCATTCTCCAGCAGATGGGTGAAAAGGCCTCCCGCGTCTTTGTGGCCAACCGGGGTTTCGAACGATGCCTCGAACTCTTTCCCAAGGAAATCTGGAATATCAAGCTGAAGGAAGTGCAGGGTCTCAACGACTATATCCCTGAGGTCCGCCAGTTCAAGCGCTATTTCTACCGCGGCGCCACAGAATTCACGCCTGACAAGTCTGACAGGATCCTCTTGCCCAAATTGTTGCTTGAATATGCAGGCATTGATAAAACATTGATCATGTCAGCGGTGGGAGAGAAACTTGAATTGTGGGGCGCTGACGCATACCGTGCACGGATCAACCAGGAGCCGGAAGACATTTCCGACCTGGCGATGAAAGTCGCACACCTCAAGACCAAAGGGTCGAATGAGTGAATATCATGTTCCGGTTTTACTCAAGCAGTCCATCGACGGACTGGCGATAAAACCTGATGGTATATATATCGATGCCACCTTCGGCGGAGGGGGGCACGCCAGAGAGATCACATACCGCCTGGATGACAACGGTCATCTGTTTGTATTTGACCAGGATGAAGCGGCAAAAGCCAACTTGTGGACGACCGATCGCCTGACCCTCATCTTGTCCAATTTCCGGCACATCAGCCAATGGATGAAATACTATAATGTATTCGGACAAGTCGATGGTATTCTCGCAGATCTCGGTGTTTCCTCACATCAGTTTGATCAGCCCGAACGCGGCTTTTCATACCGGTATGATGAACCGCTGGATATGCGGATGAACCAGGCACAGTCGAAAACCGCAGCGGATATACTTAATCAATATCCCGCTGTTGAACTCCAGGATGTCTTCTCCAAATACGGAGAGCTTCCCGGATCCCGCAGGTTGGCCGAGCAAATCGTGAAAGCCCGGAATGCCAGTCCGATCCAGACCACCGGACAATTGGCTGCCCTGGCTGAACCTCAAGCGCGCGGACAAAAGATGCGATATCTCTCGCAGCTCTTTCAAGCCTTGCGGATCGAGGTCAACGATGAGATGAATGTGCTGAAGGAATTTCTTGCCAGCGCATTCGAAACGCTCAAACCCGGCGGACGATTGGTGATCATCACCTATCACTCCCTCGAAGACAGATTGGTCAAGCGGTTTCTTAAGGCAGGCAATTTTGAAGGCGAAGCGGAGACAGACTGGTACGGACGAAAAACAGTAGCGTGGAAAGTGCTCACCCCTCATCCCATCGAACCCGGTGAAGATGAACAAGTGCAAAATCCACGTTCGCGAAGTGCAAAACTGCGTATCGGGGAGAAAGCATAGAGCCAGGAGCGTGGGGCAGAGAGTGTAGAGCAAAGAGCTGTGGCAGTTAGCAAAGATTCGTCTTTTACAAAAGGTTACTAATTCAACCCATTCAACAAATAAACAAATAACAATACAGTGGCATTACGTAAATCACTCTACCGGCTTTTAGGCACCAAAATGGTGTACAAGAACCTGCCGTTCTTGTACTTCCTCTGCGGGCTGGGGGTGGTTTATATCGGGAATGTGCACCTGGCCGAACGGAATGTTCGGAAGGTACAGGCGCTTCAACACGAATTACGCGAACAGCGGTGGCAGTACATGACGATCAAATCGGAGCTCATGTACCAGTCCACGCCGACGATGATCGAGCGCAGTGTCGCCGATCAGGACCTCCATTTTCTCACCCAAAACCCGGTGGTCATAAAATAACCCCCCATGAAAGAGATCAAAAAGGAGTTTCTCGCACGGGTGTATTTCGTGGCCCTGATGATGCTGGCTGTAGCCGGTGTGCTCATGTACAAGACCGCGCACATTTCGGTGGCGGAAGGTGAGCAATGGCGCTCGATGGGTGACAGCTTATATCTCAAATACGTTCCCATCATTGCCGATCGTGGGGATATCCTAGCGGCAGACGGCAGCCTGATGGTAACCTCCCTGCCTTACTTCGAACTCCACATGGATTTTCGCGCGGGTGGTTTGCGTGATGATATTTTCAGAGAAAATGTGGATAGCCTCGCGTATTACCTCCACAGGTATGTTCATCCCGATCTCAGTCAACGGCATTTACGGGATTGGTTGATCCAGAAACGTCGGGCAGGGGAGCGCTATACTTTATTGGCGAAAAATGTAACTATCCGCGAACTCGAGCGGATCAAAACCTTCCCGATTTTCCGGCTTGGTAAACATAAAGGCGGACTGATCATCGATCGTCAGCACATCCGGGTAAAGCCGTACAAACTTTTAGCCAGCCGAACGCTCGGTCTCGATCGGGAGAATGCGCAGACGATCGGCCTGGAAAGAACATTTGACGAGTATCTCCGGGGTGAAGAAGGAAAGCGCCTGATGCAACGTGTCACCGGTGGTGCCTGGATACCGGTCAGTAACCTGGCAGATCTCGAAGGCCAACGCGGAGCGGATGTGGTGACGACTATCATTCCTGAAGTACAGGATATAGCTGAGTACGCCTTACTGGAAGGACTGGAAAAAAGCCAGGCTCGGAAAGGGACAGCGGTGGTGATGGAAGTGGAGACCGGTAAAATTGTTGCTATGGCCAATCTCGGCCGGCAGGGCAGCGGATATGATGAAGATTACAATTACGCCGTGCTGGAATCCGCGGAACCCGGATCAACATTCAAGTTGGCCAGTGTGCTGGCATTGTTTGAAGATGAAGGAGCGGACACCAATACCGTTGTGGATTTAGGCGGTGGTGTCGGGAAGTTCTACAATCAAACGATGAAGGATTCCGAGCCGCACAAGATTTTTGAAAGTACGCTGCGGGAAGCTTTTGAGAAATCCTCCAACGTCGGCATCGCGCGGCTTGCGCAGGCATATTATGGTCGGGATGGAAGAGCATCACAGTTTGTCGATCGCATGCGTCAATTCCATTTGCATGAGCCTGCCGGACTGGAGTTGGATGGAGAACCTTCACCAGTCATCAAAGACCCGAAGAAGAAAGAAGATCGCTGGAGTGGAACGACCATTCCCTGGATGTCGACAGGGTATGAATGTGCCCTGACCCCGCTGCAGATCCTGCGATTCTACAACGCGATTGCGAATGACGGACGAATGATGAAACCGTATATCGTTTCGGAGATCGTCCGGGAAGGGAATACCATAAAGCGATTTCGACCGCAGACAGTAGATGGCCGTATTGCCACCGCTGAATCGATTGCCAAAGTAAAATCATTGTTGGAAGGTGTAGTGCTGCAAGGTACAGCCAAACACTACAAGCCGGAGCATTACCTGTTTGCAGGAAAAACCGGTACAGCACGTCAGGATTACTTTGATCCGACCAGTGCCCGCAAGCAATACATGGCCTCCTTCGCCGGATACTTCCCGGTAGAAAAACCCAGGTACAGTTGCATTGTGGTCGTGTATGATCCTGTGGTCGGCGGTTATTATGGTGCCACAGCGGCACTGCCGGTGTTCAAAAAAATTGCGGATCGCTGCATGGGCATCAATCGCGATTGGTTGGCAAAAAACAGGTTGCCGGATACATTGGCAACAGCGGATGGAACACGATTGGCCGGCTGGTCGACAAAGTCGGAGATGTTTGAGATCGTCGATGAATTGTCGCTGCATACAGAGACGGAAGGCGAAGGCGATTGGGCGCGCATGGTTTCCGGAAAAGAGTATCAGGTTGAGGTAAAGGATATCCTGGAAAATAATCTCATTCCTGATCTGTATGGCATGGGTATCCGGGACGCGATATACCTGCTGGAGAGCAGAGGGGTGAGAGTAAGTTATAACGGTGTAGGGCGAGTACGACGCCAGTCCGTGCAGAGCGGACAGCCACTGACCAAAGGCGGAAGTATACATCTGACCCTCGGATGATATGACGATCGAAGAGTTGATCATCGACATCCGGGTTGACAACATAAAGGGAGAGATCACAAAGGAGATCTCATCAATTCAGTTTGATTCCCGAAAAACAGAGCCTGATTCAGTCTTTGTGGCCATCAAAGGCCGGACTGCTGACGGACATGAGTTCATTGACAAGGCGATTGATCGTGGTGCCGTATGTATCGTAGCGGAGCATGAGGTTGAGCAGATCCCACCAGGAGTGACATACCTGTTGGTGAAAAATTCTGCCGAGGTGCTTGGACAGATGGCTTCCAATTTTTACGGTCGCCCTTCGCATCAGTTGACGATGGTTGGGGTGACCGGCACAAACGGGAAGACCACTGTAGCTACATTACTCTACAGACTTTTCACTGCATTGGGAAACCGGTGCGGGTTGATATCAACGGTTGAAAACAGGATCGGGACGCTGGTGGAACAAACCACCTTCACAACCCCCGACCCGGTGATCATCCAGCGTCTCCTGGCCCGAATGGTTGAGGCAGGTTGTACCCATGCGTTCATGGAAGTGAGCAGTCACGCGCTTGACCAGGAACGGGTAGCAGGGATTGCATGGGACGGAGCGATTTTTTCAAACATCACGCATGATCACCTCGATTATCACGGTGATTTTGCGAATTACATACGCGCAAAAAAGAAGTTTTTCGATGGATTGAGTGCTCAGGCTTTTGCCCTGGTCAACGCGGACGATGTACACGGCGAGGTAATGGTCCAGAATACTGTAGCTAAGGTCTCAACATACAGTCTCACCAAAGTCGCATCGTTCAAAGCCCGCGTGATCGAGAATCGGATGGATGGATTGCACCTGGAGATCAACCAGGTTCCGGTGCATACCCGTCTGGTCGGCAAGTTCAATGCCTACAATCTCCTCGCGATTTATGGAGCAGCCGTTTTACTCGGCGAAGATCCTGGATCAGTGATGACGGAGATCAGCAGGTTGACCCCGGCCGAAGGGAGATTCGATGTGGTCACAGGACGGAAAGCAGTGTTTGCTGTAGTGGACTATGCACACACACCTGACGCGCTGAGCAATGTCCTGAGCACTTTGATCCAGACAAGACCTAAAAATGCGCGTGTGATCTGCATTGTTGGATGCGGTGGAGACCGGGATAAAACAAAACGGCCGGAAATGGCACGAATTGCCGCCCGCATGGCGGATGAAGTGATCCTCACGTCAGATAACCCGAGATCGGAGGATCCGGAAAAGATACTGGATGATATGTGGTCGGGATTGAATGATGAGCAGGAGGCCAAAGTCCTGCGGATTGCTGATCGAAAAGAGGCGATTCGCGCAGGAGTGCGGCTGGCGAAAGAAGGTGATATCATCCTGGTGGCCGGGAAAGGACATGAAAAGTATCAGGAAATACGCGGTCAACGCTTTCCTTTTGATGACAAACAAGTGCTGGCGGAAGCGCTCGCATAGATGATATATAAGATTGGTTCTATTATCATTCTCAGGTTGGTTTTAGCAGTTGCAGCGGGTGAATCCTTACATGATAAAGATCATGAGCTCACCCGCCTGCATCTGCATTAGCTGACAAAATCAATGCAAACACAGGACGAGAAAGGATGCTGTATCACCTCTTTGATTTTCTCGAAAGAAGATTTGAGTTGCCTGGAGCAAGTTTGTTCCAGTACCTCTCCTTCAGAGCGGGTGTGGCGATCATTCTCTCCTTGATCATAAGCCTGTTGCTCGGCAACAGGATCATACGTTCTTTGAAACGCTTGCAAATTGGAGAAACCGTCCGCGAACTCGGACTGGAAGGCCAAAAAGCAAAAGAAGGTACGCCGACAATGGGTGGTTTGATTATCCTGTTGGCAATTCTCGTGCCATGTCTGTTGCTGGCCCGCCTGGACAATGTGTATATCCTTGTCTTGCTCCTGACGACCGCCTGGATGGGTGTGATCGGATTCATTGATGATTACATCAAGGTGTTCAAGAAGGACAAGCAGGGATTGAAAGCCGTTTTCAAACTCTTTGGCCAGGTCGTATTGGGGCTGATCATTGGATTGACGATGCTTTTCCATAACGATGTGGTGGTGAGAGTCACACCGGAGGAAGCTGCGGCCAATGGGTATGAAATCGTCCGGCATGTTCAGATCCACGACAAGACGGTAGAAGGGGAGTGGAAGGATATGGTGTATTGCAAATCATCGCTCACCAATGTTCCATTGCTGAAAGGAAATCAGTTTGACTATAAATTATTCCTCTGGTTCCTGGGTGATAATGCGGACAAGTGGGTATGGATGATTTTTATTCCGCTGATGATCATCATCGTGACCGGTGTGAGCAATGGTTCAAACCTGACGGATGGGCTGGATGGATTGGCGACGGGTGTTTCCGCTATCATCGGTTTGGCGCTGGTCATCCTGGCTTATGTGAGTGGCAACACGATCATTGCCGACTACCTGGGCGTGCTGTACCTGCCGTATACGGGCGAGCTGGTTGTTTTCGGCGCCTGTTTCCTGGGTGCGTGTATCGGCTTCCTGTGGTATAATTCTTACCCGGCGAAAGTGTTCATGGGGGATACCGGTAGTCTGACGATTGGCGGGATCATCGCTGTGATGGCGATTGCGCTCCGCAAGGAATTATTACTGCCCTTGCTCTGTGGCATCTTCATGGTGGAGGTTTTATCGGTCATGATCCAGGTGTACTATTTCAAATACACGAAAAAGCGATTTGGCGAAGGACAGCGGATTTTCAGAATGGCGCCCCTGCACCACCATTTTCAGAAGCTGGGGATGCACGAAGCAAAAATTGTCACCCGCTTCTGGATCATTGGAGTGATGCTCGCGGTGTTGACATTGATCACCTTGAAAGTAAGGTGAGATGAGTAAGAAGGTAGGCGTGATCGGAGGTGGCATTAGTGGGGTGGGTGCGGCCATGCTAGCCCGGGTGAAAGGATTCGATGTGTGGTTGACGGACGCGCAGTCGATTCCGGAGGAACGAAAAAAGATATTGAATGAATACGAAGTTCCTTTTGAAGAAAAGGGACATACGCTTGACAGGCTGGAGGATTGCGAGATCATCATCAAAAGTCCGGGCATTCCAAATCGAAGCACGCTGATTGCTCATCTCCGGGAAAAGGAGAAGGAGATCATCGGTGAGATTGAATGGGCATTCCGCTTTTGCACCGGTAAGATCATCGGGATCACGGGCAGCAATGGTAAAACCACAACAACTGGTTTATGCCATCACTTCCTTGTGGAAGCCGGGATCAATGCCGCGAAGGTGGGTAATGTCGGCGACAGCTTTTGCGCTTTTCTGACACATGGATCTGCCGATTGGTATGTGTGTGAACTGAGCAGTTTTCAATTGGAAGACATTACCACGTTCAGGCCCGACATTGGCATTCTGCTCAATATCACCGCGGATCATCTCGATCGGTACGAGAACAGTATCGACCAATACGCTGACGCGAAGCTGATGATGACCCGGCATATGCTGGAAACCGATACGCTGATCTACAATGCCATGGATCCGGTGACGGTGAGCAAAGTGGTATCGACGGATATGGAAGCGCGGCTATGGTCTATCCGTGAAACGGATATCCCGAATCCGTCGAAGGTGTATGTGAAAGATGATGTCATGCTCGACCTCGCGTTGTCGCCATTGCTGGGGCGACACAACCAGGTCAATGTGATCGCCGCGGCGAGAGCCGCCATGCTTGCAGGATGTTCGTCGGAAACATTACAGGGTTCACTGCAAAATTTTGTGAATGAACCGCATCGGATGGAACTGGCAGGTGTACATGATGATGTGCGCTATATCAATGACAGTAAAGCGACGAATGTCGATGCGGTTTTTTATGCGTTGCAAGCGATGACGACCCCGGTGATCTGGATTGCCGGCGGACAAGATAAAGGGAATGATTACCAGGTGCTTAAACCCCTGGTGAAAGATAAGATCAAGGCGCTGATTTGCCTGGGTCTCGATAACCGGAAATTATATGATGCTTTTTCGACAGAGGTCAATCACATTTCAGAAACTACATCCACGCGCGAAGCAGTCTTCCGGGCTGCTTCGCTTGCGTCTCCGGGCGACACTGTTTTGTTGTCACCCGCGTGTGCCAGTTTCGATCTCTTTAAAGATTACCGGGACAGAGGCGATCAGTTTAAAAAAGCAGTAAACGAATTAACAGGTGTATAGAGCCATCCATATCGCAAAAAATCTGAAAGGTGACAGAGGCATCTGGGTCATTGTGGCCCTGCTCTGCCTGGCGTCGATCCTGGCGGTATATAGCTCGACCGGTACAATCGCGTTCCGGTATAACGGCGGCCATGCCGAGATCCACCTGATCAAGCATGCGGTGATTGCATTGGCCGGTTTATTCTTGTGCTATCTCTGTTACAACACACCCTATACAGTCTATAGTAAACTCGCGCCGATCATATTCATCGCGTCCATACCACTGCTGTTGTTCACCATGTTTTTTGGACCCGAGATCAATGACGCGCGCCGGTGGATCAATATCCCCGGCATTGGTTTAAGTATCCAGACCTCCGATATCGCATCCATCGGCCTGATCATGTATATCGCGCGATCGATTTCCCTCAAGCAGGAAGTGATCAAGGATTTCAAGAGTGCTTTTCTCCCATTGATGATGCCGGTCATCATCGTATGCGGCCTGATCGCGCCCAATAATCTGAGTACGGCATTGCTGCTGTTTATGACCTCCATGACGCTCATGTTCATCGGTCGTGTGCATCTCAAATACATCTTCTCGCTGATCCTCCTGGGCGGATTATGTCTCGGGGGGTTGATCCTGCTGGGGATGGTCTTTCCGGAAGCGATACGGGTGGATACGTGGACAAGCCGGTTCAATGAATTTTTCCATGATTCGGATGGTGGCTACCAGATCCAGCAGGCCAAGATCGCGATTGCGGATGGTGGATGGTTTGGTGTGGGCCCGGGGCTGAGTACGCAGCGCAATTATCTGCCGTATCCCTACGCTGATTTCATTTATGCGATCATCTGTGAAGAGTACGGCATTATTGGCGGGATCGGGATCATCATCCTGTTCCTGATGCTTTTTATCAAATGCACAGCAATTGTCACCAAGAGTCCGAAAACGTTCGGCGCCATGCTGGCGATGGGCTTGTGTCTGAATATTGTGATCCAGGCTTTCGCCAACATCGCAGTTTCAGTAAACCTCGTACCTGTCACCGGTCTGACGTTACCCCTGGTGAGTAAAGGCGGCACATCGATGCTGATCAATTGTATGGCGTTGGGGATGATCCTGAGTGTGAGTCGCTACATCGAGCAGTCGAGTGGCGATGTCGGAAAAGTTGAAATCAAACCGCTCGATGAAAGTCATCATTAGTGGTGGCGGAACGGGCGGCCATATATATCCGGCTATTGCGATAGCCGACGCGTTGAAACGACGCGATCCGCTCATTGACATATTGTTCGTAGGTGCGCAGGGAAGAATGGAGATGGAGAAAGTGCCGGCCGCCGGCTATCCGATCAAAGGGATCTGGATCAGCGGGCTGCAGCGTAAACTGACTTTTTCCAACCTGCTTTTTCCTGTGAAGGTGTTGCACAGCATGATCCGGTGCAGATCAATTATTCAATCGTTCAAACCGGATGTCGTGGTAGGTGTGGGAGGTTATGCGTCAGGTCCGTTGGTTAAAGTGGCTAGTCAAATGGGCATACCCGCTGTCCTGCAGGAGCAAAACAGTTTTGCAGGCAAGACCAACAAATGGCTGGCACGGAAAGCCACAAGGATCTGTGTGGCGTATCCGGGGATGGAGAAATATTTCCCAAAGGAGAAAATTGTCCTCACCGGGAACCCGATGCGAAACCAGTTGCATCAATCCATCAGCAAGCCGGAGGCAGCGGCTTTTTTCGGATTGGATCCGGAGAAAAAGACGGTTCTCGCCCTTGGTGGAAGTTTAGGTGCACGTACGATCAATGATACATTACGAAACGCTTTCGATCTGATTGCAGATCGCGACGATATACAAGTTCTTTGGCAGATTGGGAAACTTTACGCAGACGCCTACCTGGCGTGTGATACCGCAAAACTGGCGCACGTTAAAGCTCATGTTTTCATCGACCGGATGGACATGGCTTACGCGCTGGCAGATGTGGTGATCTCCCGGGCCGGCGCCAACACCATCAGCGAATTGTGCCTGACCGGGAAACCGGCCATCCTGGTGCCTTCTCCTTACGTGGCGGAGGATCATCAGACTCACAATGCGAAATCGATGGTGGCGCAGCATGCCGCCATCCTGGTATCTGATGCCGACGCTCCCGCACAGGCTTTTCCGAAAGCAATGGAGTTGTTGCAGGATGAATCCAGGTTGAAGCAAATGAGTGAATCGATGCTGGGACTGGGAAAACCGGAAGCGGCTGATCGCGTAGCTGAAATCGTGATGGATGTTTCAAAACAAAAACATCAATCATGAAACCGCTACATGACTACCGGCATATTTTCTTCCTGGGCATCGGGGGCATTGGCATGAGTGCCATTGCGCGGATGTGCAGGATGTGGGGCATTGAGGTGAGCGGGTATGACCGGCTGTCCTCTTCGATCACATCTGAGCTCGAAGCAGAGGGAGCAGAGATTATTTTCAAGGATGATCCAACTGCGCTCGAACGGATGCCGGAACTGGTCATCTATACACCGGCCATTTCACCTGACAGCAGGTTGATGCAGTTTTTTAACGATCAGGCTGTTCCGATAGTAAAACGTGCTGAGGCCTTGGGAAAAATTTCCGAAAACCTGGAGACGATTGCAGTAGCCGGGACGCATGGAAAGACGACCACCTCATCGATGATCAGTTTTTTGCTCTCGGCCTGTGACCGAAAACATACTGCGCTGCTCGGTGGAATAGCGGTGAATTACCAATCCAATTTCATTTCGCAAGGAATGGATTTGCTGGTCACCGAAGCGGATGAGTATGATCGATCCTTTCATCGCCTGTTCCCGAAATGGACGGTAGTGACCGCGATGGACCCGGATCACCTCGACATTTACGGCACCCCGGAGGCAATGGTTGAAGCCTATCGCAAATTCATCGGGCAGACCCGGGAAAATGGAGTCCTGCTGTATCACGAATCCTTGCGATCGCAGATTGGCGAAGAATTACTCAGCCAGCTGGAAGCGAGGCACATCGGTTGTTTTTCCTACGGATTGAATGCCGGTGATTTCAAGGCTGAAGCCCTTACCGTGGAGAATGGTGTGTGGCGGTTTAATCTGAAGGGTCCGGGGATCGAGGTGGAGGATCTGGCCCTCATGATGCCCGGCCGGCATAATGTAACGAATGCGATAGCAGCTTGTGTGATTGTGTTGCTGAACGGGGTTGATGGTATGGCGCTTCAGATGGCGCTTCCGGAATACAAAGGTGTTTCGCGGCGATTTGAGATCAGGTATCGGGATGAGGAGCATGTATTCATTGATGATTACGCGCATCATCCGGAAGAATTGGAAGCTGCCATTACAGCGGCAAGAGAAACGTTTGGCGACCCCGTCACAGGTGTTTTTCAACCTCACCTGTACTCCAGGACAAAGGACCTGGCAGAAGGATTCGCAGCGGCTTTAGATCAACTTGATTACCCTGTGATCATCGATATCTACCCGGCGAGAGAGGTACCGATACCCGGCGTAAGTTCCCAAACGATCTATGATCTGATGAAAAACCCGAACAAAAAGTATTGCCCGGGAGACAGTTGGATCGAATGGATCATAGAAAAAAAACCACGCGTCCTCATCACATTAGGTGCGGGCGATCTGGATAAGCATATTCCTGCGTTGATCAGGAGATTATATGACAAATGAAGTGGATCAGTAAGCATCGG